>Ga0180008_1001011_pt1 | contig 19420 bp, 35 predicted proteins | sample MM_PW_MetaG_FD_121121 | JGI IMG/M metagenome (GOLD analysis project Ga0180008, IMG submission 121121) | Groundwater microbial communities from the Aspo Hard Rock Laboratory (HRL) deep subsurface site, Sweden - MM_PW_MetaG | ecosystem: Environmental > Aquatic > Deep subsurface > Groundwater...
GGCGGCGATGAAGCGGTAGAGGGTGTCATGGACCTTCGGGGTGAATCGTTTCGGCAAAATCAATGTCTCCTTTCCTGCTCTTCCTTATATATATGTATGTATGTATGGTTTCATCTCTTTCTCCCCGGTCCCCAGCATTCCGGGTAGTGGAAGTATTGGCTTTTCGGCATACCCTGTGTAATCATTCACTCTTTAGCTCCTTTTCTAAATTAGGGAGAGTGTGGAATAACTGATTTATCTCTCCCATGATACGTTGTAGTAATGCCCTGTAACCTCCCTAAGCCACGGCTCAAGCCGTTGTATCATAGTTATCGGATATGTCGCATTATCTCCTAGTACAGCCCCGCCATCCCACTTGACTACTAAGCCAGGATTGCCAGAACCATCATCGAGATACTTGATTGTGATATTGTCGGCAATATCCGTATGGATTGATATCTCATTCGCCTGAATATGAGGAATGGTAGTATATATCACTCCCTGTCTAGCTATAATCGCTTGGTTGTAGCCTCCACTATACCCATCCGACCAGCCGTCATCAAAACCGGAGCGATAGCCCAAGAACCCCGCTACTACGGCAAGTAGACACAAACAAACAGCAACCCCTTTCATTATCACTCGCTCTCTCATTTTCATCCCTCCAGCAGATACGTTCTTTTATGCTCCAGCAAATACGTGCCTAGCAAATACGTTGTCATGGCTTTATAGCCTCACTGGGCGGGGGTGTAGGGGGTGACCCCTTGTCGGGCATTTCGCCTCTAAGCAAGGATTGAATACCGTTAACCAATTCCAGTAGACTAGGGCGTGTTTTAAGTGCGGATAAATCCTCTATTTTAAGTGTCCTGTTTATCCAGTCGCCTGTTATCTTCAGCGTAAGCACAGCTTGAGCTTTGGATACTACCTGACTCCATCCCAGTGGCAGGTCACCGTACATCCACTTATCAAGAGTGCCAGCCTGGTATTCTTTCCAGAGTTTGCGTGTTTCCTCAGTGCTTAGTAGTGCCCCCACTTCTACACCCCTTGCCGAAGTATCATTTTGTTTGTCCATTTACTCTTTCCTCACTGTTTGCCGAATAGCCGAAGTATTTATAGACTCTATAGCTCTCCGAGCAGTTATGCTCCCGCCCTTCCTGCCTGACCATCGTTTCTCCGGGCTGAATGGGCTTTAGGCATCCACGGCGACTGCATGTGCGCGCGACCCGGGCGGTAAGCTGGAGTGTTTTCATCAATTAATCGCCTTCCTTATATATAAGGCTTTTCGGCATACCCTGTGTAATCATTCACTCTTTAGCTCCTTTTCTAATGTCGGGAGAGTGTGGAAACTTTCTGTAATTCTTTCCATTCTTGCTTTAAGTGGCTCGGAATATCGGTAAGGTAAGCATAGCCATGCCCATCTTTAAGGTCATGGTAACAAGATAAGACTTTTACCTCTATGAAGTTGGAAGCCTTGTCCATCGGAGTCCACCAGTAAATCCTATACCGCTTTACGAGTTTCGCAGTTTTGAGACACCAACATTCCTTAATTTTCATCGGGTTATTGCCATTGTAAAAGTCATCCTGACAACCCGAACAATATTCTCTCTTTTCCTGCTTAGTTAATGGCATTTTCATCCCTCCAGCAGATACGTTCTTTTATGCTCCAGCAAATACGCACCTAGCAAATACGTTCTCATGGCTTTACAGCCTCACTGGGCGGGGGTGGAGCTGGTGACCCCCTGCGTATGTAAATGCCTATTCTGAAACTCCGCCTTAATCCCGTTAGTTCGATTCCATAGTAAGCTCGACCTTTCAAATCAGACTTCCATTCTTGACGTATGCAAGGCCGGTAATTAAGTACCCATCCCTGAAATTGGTCAAATCGGCTTGCCTTAATCAGTAATCGGTGGTGTTCTAACCATACCTCTATACGATGGTTTCTTTCTTCTCGCCTAGCTAATTTCTCCCAATACTCACCATCGCATTCATCGCAGGATTCGACATATTGCTTCTTGTGTTTTTGGCAAAAGTAAACGGGCACAGGCTTATAACTAGGACAGGTAGTAGAACACTCAATTTCCCCAGTATCCACCTCGGAGTTACAAGCCTCGTAATGAGTACCATAATCTCCACTCCAAGTCTCAAGATAACAGCAAGGGATAAAATCAAGATTTTCCACCTTACTTGCCGAATTATCATTTTGTGTGACCATTTACTCTTTCCTCACTGTTTGCCGAATAGCCATATATAATAGGTAGCTCCTGGCGGAGATTATAATTCCCGCTGCGTCCGATATATGCCCATGACTGCTCTGGAAAGGGCAGGAGCTTCTTGAGGTTATTCTTCAGGAAGACGGGGATCCCCGCCTTATCGCAGGCTAACGATATCTCCTCTACCCATTCTATCTTGGGCGGTCTATAGGGCTTTGTCTGTGCGCCGGTGATTACCCAGTTGATGCCCCATTTTTGGAGCATCGTGGCTATGAAGCCGGCACTCCCGAAATCCCAATCTAATAGGGGTTCGGCGGATATGTATTTGACCTTGGCGTCGATGCCTCCCAGTGCCTTGCCGGCATCAATGAACATTTGGGCATCCGTAGCGCTCACCCCCACCCAGCAGTTATCCGGGAAGGGGCTCGGTGAGGTCGGCAAATTCTGGGGTTGCTTGGTAAGCAGATAAAACCGGTGCTGCCGATGCAATTTTACCTGGTCTATAACTCTGTCAGTCCAGGCTTCGGGAACCCCGATACCGAATAGGTCAGACATGTCACAGGTGAATATCCCCCTCGGCTTCTCCTGGAATAGCCCCCTGTCGTGGAGCCTCGACTCCCAGAAGCGTGGATAGAAAGGATTGGTTGTTGCTAATGCATAATTGAGGGCATCAACCCTGTCACTCTTGAAGTGTATATCTGCTACGTTGGTATTCGCCAGGTACCTCGCCTTGAGCCGGCCGTTGGCCAACTTCCGAGCATAGCAGTAGGGGCAGCCGTTAAGGCAGCCGGTGATGGGATTCCATGTATATCCCTGGGATCCATCGGGATTCCTGACCCACTCAATCTGTGTCCGGTTCATAGCTGTGCCTCCCTCTCCAGCCAGCCTTGACCCCAGACCTGAATGCTTCCGGATGCCAGGTCGAGGCGTTTAACCCGGACACAGGGATTGCCGTTTATATCCCTGTGTCCCTTTGAATAACCTATGATCTCGCCTCGGAACTTATCCCGCAGCGGTCCTCCGTACGACTCGCTGAGCACCACGATGTCACCCACTTGAAAGCGCATCTCTCCTGGTTTGCCTTTGTATTTCAGTTTCTTGAATTCATCGCGAGTAACGAGTTTATCGCTCATTTCTCACCTCCTGCCAGCTCCCGGTAGGTTTTCATTTCATCGGCGATAATCCAGACTATTTGCTGTATGTCCACGTTTCTCCCCATCAGCTCCTCCGAGTGCCTGATGATGAAGCTCCTGAGGGCTTTGGTTTCGATGTGCCACATGCTCATGCCGTTTTGCTGCGGCTTCCTGCCGTTGTGCCAGGTCGCTACCAGGGCGCCGCTGTCAATCCTTGCCTGCACCCATCTGTGGTCGACGCCGAGTATCTCGCAAACCTCCGCTTTGGTGTACCAGTCGTCCCTCGTTCTTAATCCCAGCTTCAGGCGTGTGGCCTTGATTTTTACGGCATTCGAGGAGCGGTGAAGCGCCTTGGCTATCTGCCCCACCGAATGTTTATGGATTAACTCCGCCATCTTCCTGAGTTCTTTTTCCGACCAGGGCGGGCTTTTCTGCATGGCGATGCCGAGCTTCTGTATCTGACCCTTGACAGCCCACTTCGTTACGCCCAGCCGGGCCGCTATCAACTCCGCGCCGAGGTTCGTGCCGTCATAGTCGCGGCGGACTATCTCCAGCTCCTCTTCAGTCCATTTGTGCTTGGGAGCTTTGCCACCCCTGATGCCGGCTAAAATCAGTACTTCTCTACCCGGCATGATTCCCCTTCATTGCCATCTCTTTATAGGTCTGGAGCCATTCTATCTGGGTGAGCATCGGCCATTCATTGTTGAACTCAGGGAAGGACGGCATCTCGTCGGCTATCTCAACTCTGAACCTCCCCAGGTAGACAAGGGGGTTACCTTTGTGTGCTTCGGTATTGGATGGTGACTGAGTCCCGGCAGCGGTTGATGGCTTCGACTTTTTGATGGTTACTGCCGCTTCAGCTTTGGCAGAGGTGGACGCTTTCGATTTCACAGCATCCAGCAACCGCTCGGCTTTTGGCCTCCGACAATAAGCCCCTATCCAGGCTTTAACATATTTCCAGGGGATATCATATAATATGGCGGTTTCCTTCACCCCCTTCTGCTGAGCCTCCCGCGCTATCCTTGCTTTCTGCTCCCTGGTTTGAATGATTTCAATCGACGGGTTGGCTTCTACTTCAGGTTGTTCTTTCATTGTCTCTTCCTCCTTATGCTTATTGATGTTGTCTGTGGCGCCGGGCCTGTATCTGACCGGCTCCCAGCCGAGCTCCCTGTTCAGCTCGTTGGCGCGGGCAATCTCTTCCGTGCCGAAGACATTGGCGAAGTAGCGTTTCGCCCCGCAGGCGCAGAAGCCCACGGAGATGTACCTCTCATACGGCTCAAGTTTCCAGCAGTGGCTATGACTTTCCATCTTCCTTCTTTGCGTCCTGGCGGAAGCCGCACTGGATGCAGACCAACTCGACCTGGTGATTCTCGACTTCTTCATCCCCCATATCGCCGCCGCATTTCGGGCATGACTTCGGTAAAATCATAAAAGCCTCACCTGTTCTGCCGGCACGCGCAGCCCGGCGTTGCGGATGACTTTCTTGCGCCGTAGAAATATGAGCACCGCCCGACGGCGCAGCGACTTGGTATAGCGCTCTGCCTCTTCCCGGCTGCCGGCAATGAAGTAGCCGGCGGGGGATTCGGTGACGGAGCAGACGGGTAAGTCATCATCTATCAGCTCCTCAATGGCTTTGCGGATGATGCGGTCGTCCCGGTAGCCGAACATCTCCGCCAGGGCTTCCGCCTTGATGGCCCTTTCCCTGCCGATGTGCCTGAGCAGGATGATGCGCAGCTCCTTCCTCAGTTCGGGGTCAGTCATTTTATAATCTCCGGGTCAAAGAATCCGAGCCTGCTGCGGCAGGGTATCGGTTTTTCATAGGCGATGGGATTGGCGAGGGTAAATCCGTACCTGCCGACAAACCAGGGCGAGTCTGACTTCAAGACGCAGCCAGTGATATCCACCTCGCCGATGATGGCGCCATGCGGAAGCCTTGTTGAATATGACATTATTATTGAAAAAGCGGGAAGCCCCAGTTTACCGACACAGAATTGCAGCACGCCTTTGATAGGGTCGTCCCTCTTACTGACATGCACCTGAATGCGCTGGGGAATTTTGAACCATGCCAGCAGCGGCCAGTCCCTGTTTTCAATATCCTTTATGATGACCTTACCTGAATCTTTGATGCTAGTCATGCCATCACCGTTATCAACGGATATTCCGTAGGGTATCCCATATATGATGTAATAAGCCCAGGGTGGTTTAATGCTGAGCGCTTTCATCTCTTCTCCTTCTCCCCATCAGCTCTGATGCCTTGAGGCCGGTGAGCCGCGAGACAATGACCGGTGTGGCGTCCACCGTGCTCAATGTCCCCGCTTCCATATCTATATATGCGGCCATCCAGGTCAACGAGCCGGTCAACAGTTTATGCACGAAGGTCAGCGCCAGGTCCGCCATCATCCGGTTGATGACCGGGCTTTGTTCATCAGCCGCGACGGCTTCGGCGCAGTCCGGCTGCTTCTCTTTCTCCGGCGCCGGTATCAATAATGAAGGCTGCTGCACCGTGGGGAGCGGCAGCCGCCAGACAGTCCCGTTGCCGTGGAATGCCCCCTTGAGATAGGCCCCCTCGGCATTGCCGATGATTACCTGTCCGCTGTGCTGCCCGTTGCCGGAATCGAGCCACCAGCCTGTGGCGTATCCCTCTTTCATGGCGACGGCGATTGCCTTCCGGGCGGAAGCATTGTCGACACAGCCGATGACCAGGTCGCTTGTGAGTGAAACATGAAAGTTGTGACCGAGCTCCGATGCCTTCATTATCTCTTTGCTGAAGGGCAGCACCGAGTAGCCGACCTCCCGCCCGTAACGTCGCGCCAGCCTCTCCGCCAGCGCCACCGATTTATATTTGCCGACATCTCCCTCGTAGAAGTTCTGGCGGAGCAGGTTGTGCGGCTCGACGCGGTCATGGTCGACGAGGATGATATCGCGCTCCGGGTCGTTGATGAGCAGTCGGCACAATCCCTCGGCGACGTAGCCACCGGTGCCGCCGCAGCCGACGACGACTATGCCCCGGTGTTCGGCGAGCCTTTCAACTTTCCAGGCGGTCATCATTTGCCTCCTTTTCAGGGGGTTTGAGGAAGCCTGACGCACATTCTTTGCAACAATTCATGGGGAAAACAAAATCCTCCTCTTTTACCAGAGTTTTGCAAACCGGGCATTCCCCCATAAGCTCGTTTTTATCGTTCACCCCGCCGGGCTCTCCATCAAATACATCCCCCCAGTGCAGGGGGTAGAAGTAGCCGTAGACGCCGAGGCGCAGGTTCAATGACGGAGACTCATCATAAAGGTCGCCGACGACCCCGTATATTTTGAAGCCCTGCTCGTCTGCGTTATCTATGAGGCTGAATGCCATGCCTTTGTCGCAGTGGGAATGAAGCTCGACGACGACATTCTCCGCAGCCTGATAGGTGACCCTGCCGGAGTCGCCGGACTGCTCGGGGACATAGAGCTGGTAGCCTTCATTCCACACGATGGCCGTGTAGACCTCCCGCTCCGGGCGGATGAGCATCACCGAGAGGGCGAGGTCGAAAAGGCGGTGGGGGATTTTGCCGTGAAGTAACTGAAGTATCCTTGTTTTAATAAGAGGCAAGCCTCGCACCTTTATCATTGCGACTGGAATTCTGGCAGCCAGTAAATGGTTATACGAATATATCCATAGACCATCGCCGGCGAGTATATAATCGTAACCTCTCCCGAATTGTCCTTGGGGCTCTGCCCCTTGGTTAATCATGTAGCCGACGATGCTATTCATATCCTCATCTCCATGATGTCCTTTACTGTGCCCAGCTTCATCAAATCGGCGAAGGGGTAGCGCTTTTTGCCGTCGAGCCACTCCCACAGCCTGACTACGTTGTCCGGGAACTTCTTTGACCTGCCGCTCAGCACGTCGGTGGCGGTGAAGAACGAGCGGAAGAAGGACTCCGGTATCTCCCCGATATTGGCCGGGTAGCGGTGGTTGCCGGGGCAGCTTTTGCCGTCCTCGTGGAGGTTGCAGAGCGGGGCATGGTAGACAATGTCTTTTTCCCCGCAGGGGCGCTTGCTGACGGCATAGACCCAGGGCTGTCTCGCCGGGCGGCAGAGGAAGATGAGGCCGGGCATGGGCACGGCGAAGCGGCGGGGCGGTTTCGAGGCGCTTGTCTGCAATGCCAGCTTCCGGATGCGGGGCGGTTCGTAGAGCGCGACTACCGGGCCGTCGGCGGTGTAGCTCCACCAGAGGGCGTTCTCCGGGAGGATGCCCGTCGAGTAGCTGAGCGATGTGGCCAGGGCGTGGGCGATATCCGCCGCGGAGACAATCTTTACCGAGCCGGGCTCCTGCTGCCCGAACTCCGTCATCAACACCGCCTGCTCGTGGAAGTCGAGGCGGAGGCGCAGGGGGTCGGGGGGCACCTGCAGGCTTTCCGGCACCGCCCAGCTAAAGGCCGGCGGTGAGGGTGGCTGCTGCTTCGTCTTTACCATCGTTCACTCCATATATCTCCGCCAGCGTCCGGGGGCGGGGCTCCTCTTTCGGCGGGAGCTTTTTGCCGAGCATGTATTTCAGCATCTTCCCGAAGTTCTCCCGCGGGTTTTGCTCCAGCCATTTGCCGAGCTCGTCAGACCTTGCCTGCTTTTCACCGGCAATGCGGCGCTCCCGCGACAGGCGGTCGACCGTTTCCCGGTCCCAGTCCCAGGGATCCATGTTGTAATCGTCTTCCGATAAATCGAGGATGGTGCAGCCGGTCTCGTGCTCGACCCAGTCGGCGAAGTCACCCAGGCCGGCGTATTTCGTGCCGTCAACCAGGGCGTGGATATGCTCCCTCTCCCAGCCTGCTTCCGGGATGCGCCTGGCGAGGTCTTCGCCCACCAGCTTTTTCATCTCCTCGAGGAGGGGCACCCGCAAGCCCCCGCTGTTCTTCGGTATCATGCCGTGGCAACTGAAATCTTCCGGCACTTCGTAGGGGCAGCGCACCAGGGAGAGCATGAGCTGGAAACCGGCGGTCTTGTATTGAAACCCGTGGTAATCGTCCTCGGTGAAGCCCTCAACCTCGAGGGGTATGTAATGGACGAGTCCCTCCAGGAGAGATGTCTCTCCTTCTTCATCGCCATCACCATAGTCACCGCTGAAAATCGACTGCACCCACTCGCCGTGAATATCGAAGTGGCGGCTGCTGAACTCCCGGATGAATATGCCTATCCGGTCGCCGATGTATTCGTTGGACATTATCTCGGCGCGCCATTCCGGGAGGTATTCGTCTATCATGTCCAGGAAGTATGCCATCAGCTCCGGCTCCTCGAAATATGAGAGGAGCGCACCGAGCGAGGGCACGGGCTGGAGCCGGCGGAGGATGGTATCCAGCGGGGATAGACCGGCGTTCACAGCGAGCCTCCATGCCGCGCCTTGAGTTTACCGAGCGCATTGACGGCGGTTTCAGTATCGCGGGCATAAGCCATCGCCTCGGCGCGGGCCAGGTTGACCTCCGCCTGCATGGACTGCACCCGGTCGAAGTCAAACTTGCCGTCCGGGCCGGTCATGCTGTTGGCCAGCTCGATGATGCGGAGCTTCTTCTCCGGTACCCGGGCCATGGCGGCGATGATCTTCTCGATGGTGATGGTGTCGGTTTTCATACTCTATCTTCAATCAAATCCCTGACCATTTGTATCCACGCACACATCGAGCCGACTTGGTCAACCCCATAGTTGGCGCTCTCAATTTTAACTAGGGTAGCTACCGGGCATTTCTCACACTCGTTTAAACCATCGCAGTCAGCCACAATTTTGACAGCTTCCTCCAGTTTCATGGAGGAAGCCCCCTTCGTCCCCACCCTCTTGGTGAAGGTGATGACGGTGTTGTCCCCGTCTTTCTTGCTGGCGCTGGCGGCGTTGGAGAGCTCCGGGAAGAATTCGGTATAGCTCTGCCGCACGTCGTCGATGGTCATGGACGGGTCGGGGTCAGGCAGTTCCTTGCCGTCGTAAATAAATATCCTGGCCATGTTACTTTCCCTCCTTTTCCCATTCTGCCTCGAGGTCTTCCAGCCAGCCCGCGGCGATGCCGAGCGCCTGGCTAAGAGTCCCCTCTACTTTCTTGAACGAGGGTGTGCCGCCGGCTTTCATGACGCTGAGCATGACATAGCCTTCCCTCTCCTCGATAACGAGCTTGCGCCCCCAGTTGGGTTTGGGCGGGGCGGGTGCGGCAGCCGGGGCGGGAGCGGTGGGGGTAGTGACGATAGTCCCGGTATCAAGCGACTTCGTCTCGGTAACCGGAGCGCTGACAGGTTCGGTGGCCGTCAGGGTTGTCGCCGGTTCCTGGCAGCAGCTGCAAAGGTCTTTCCCCACCCAGCGGCAGGGCTCCCCCGTTTTGGGGTCGAGGCAGGGGTGGTCTTCATCACAGCCGCAGACCCGGCAGGTGCGGACATCTAAAACTTTCGCTTCGGTTTCCTCTTGTGATTGCGCAGCAACCGGCTCCGGCATCGGGGGGTTCTGCTGCCGGATGACCTGCTTGACGCGGGCATCGAGGGACACGACATTGAGTTCCTGCTCCACCACTTCCTCGGCGAGGCGCGACATCAGCACCTTGTCGCCGAGCTGAAGCAAAGTGCGGCCGTGAGTCTCGCTTATTTCGTGCGAAATAATCTTCTGCCGGACATCCGCCGGAAGGTCCAGGAGGCGGATGGTGTTCGATATCTCCGCCTGGCTGCGGCCATGCCTCTGCGCAAACTCGGCCTGGGTGACGGAGGGAAAGTCCGACAGATACTTGTTATAGTACCAGGCCCGCTCGATGGGATTGAAGTCGACGCGGACATCGTTGGCTTCGAGGACAAGGTCGGCCATCTGCTGGTCGGTGAAGCCGCGGATTATCATCGGCATCTTGTCGTATTCAGGGTGACCGTTGTCGACGAGCCAGGCGAACCCCGCCCGGCGCTGCCAGCCATCCCCGATTTCGAAGCGCAAGATGCCGTCGCCCTCATCAACCGCCCGGCCGATGGGTAGCTGCAAGAGGGTGCTTTCGAGGATGGATAGCCCGAACTTCCGGGCGGTCTCCGCGCTGACCTCGACGCGGGTGGGCGGCTGGTAGGGGTTGGGGTGTAGCTCGTTCAGTTGGATAAACATTCTGTCCTCATCTGCTATGGTTTCCAATTCTTTCCTCCTTTCGTACTGCCCTAGCGGCGAGTGTATCCAAGAGCGAGCGATGGTATGATTGGTCCCGGCTCAGCCGTTCGATAAAGTCCAGCACGTCCTCAATCAGATACACCCTGGTGGTCCTGCTCAACTGGACACAGGGAAAGCTCTTGTTCCAGCGCAGGTGGTCGAGCTGTTTCTTTGTCAGGTCTAGTCTGTTCATCACATCTGCTTCGCTCATTACGATAGCTTCCAGTTGCCTTTCCAATTCATCCCTCCTTTTATTCCATGTCCTCATTTCTGGTTTTATAGAGGTCATATACCCTCTGCGGATTGTAATAGCCATGCCAGAGCCCGGGCCTGAGCTTGTCGCTCTGGTCAGCGGTCAGGAACAGGTTATCGTTCGACGGGATGATGTAGTAATACTGCAAGCCGTAGCGGTCAGTATCGACTATCGCCCCGCAGATTACCTCGTAGGAATGAGTCGGCAGAGGGTCGATAGTCCCGTAAAACTTCCACCTGTCTTGCCGGGTCAGCAGGACAACATTTATTCTCTTGCCGACCTTTTCAGCATTCCGGCTGAGTATGATGGCTTTCTCGATGGGCCTGCCGCCGATGGTGTTGTCACTCGATACCGGGTATATATCGACGGAATCGGTATTGTCCGACGCCAGGAAGTCGAACAGTTCCTGCCGGCTGCCCCAGTCTGCCAGCGGCTTCGTGGCATTATCCGAAGCAGACACCGGCATGACGGAGTTATAAACCAGGAGCAGCAAAGAGATAATCAGTAATATTGTTCTTTTCATGCTTCCTCCTTTATTGGATGATGTGGCATTCTCTCAGCCAGAGCAGCACCGCCAGCAGCAGGCAGGCGAGTAAGACTAGAATCAATCTGGCTAATTTCATCGGGCTATCTCCTTTTTAATATGGTAGCGGGGGCAGGATTCGAACCTGCGACCTTCAGGTTATGAGCCTGATGAGCTTCCACTGCTCTACCCCGCGGCACCGCTACCAGTATGTTAGTCTTTCTCATCCAGGGCGAAGGTGAGCTGGGGCGAAAAGAGGTCGGCATAAACCGGCTTGCCCTGCGCCTCAAGCAGCGGGATGTCCTGCACCTCGGAAGGCTCGCCGTCATACTCGAACTTGACGGCGGTGACTACCTTGCTGTCGGCATCTTTGACCGCCATGACCTTCGACTTTATTTCCACGTTGCGGATGTTCTTGAGCGACGCTCTGATTTCAGTCATCTTTGCTCCTCCTTTTTACCAGTTCATATTTTGCTGGAGCCCGGCGGCTGCCGCCGCTATCAGGCCCGGGTGGTCTTTCCTGTCTCCATCCATTCCTTTTTAACTTCAACTAATTCTATTGCCATGCCGTCAGGTGCAAAACATATCGCCAGCGCATTGCCGTCTGGTGATTCAATGGGTCTGCTAATGAAGTGATACCCTAATTCAACAAGCCTCTTGTATTCCTCTTCGATATTGTCACAGGACACCCCGATATGAGCCAGGTTTAAGTGCCACAGATGAGGCGGTTTATGTCCAAACTCAAGCACAATCCCGTTCTGTGACTTGTATTTTCTAGTGGTAATAAAGCCATCGGCACTCCATAGTTGCCTCATAAAGTCAGAGTCTTCCGTTTTGTTCCAGATTAACTCGAACCCCAAGACATCCCTGTAGAATTTCTCCAGCGCCGGTATGCTGCTACAGTTGTATCCTATGTGCCTAATTCCTGTTATCACCTCTACTCCTCTTGGTGGGGTGTTGTTGTAAATCAAATAGCAACACGGGGTCTACAATATGGGTCTGCTCTGGAATCTGTAATATTTCCTCTATATCCTGCTTCACCCGGGAGCTGAGGATAACCCCGGAGTTCTCCCGGCTGGCTCTCTCTACCCTGATGCCGAGGCGGATGCCGGACTGTTGCCCCAGGTTATATGCCTCCTGGAGCTGCTCCCTTATCTTCTCCCGATACTTTTTTCTGAAACCGAAATCGAACTTCATTGTCAGTCTCCTTTCCGGGAGGCCGTCCCGCCGCACGGGAGCAGCCTCCCAGTGTCCATGTGATATCTCAGCTGCTCTCTCAAGGCTTGATAAGAGGCACCGCCTGGTAGCCGGCTCCTCCTTTCGTTTATTTTTTCTGCCCTGAGAGCAGCTTGCTGACCGTTTACGGTGTCCAGTTCCGGCAGGCGGGGCCTGCCCCCTCTCCTGCCCAGGTGGACGAAGAACTCGCGCCCGTACCTGGCGAGGACTGCGTTACCGCCGAGCCGTCCGGCACGCTGCAGTTTCGGATTAGTACAGGTGGCGGGGCGATTTCCCACGGCTTGCCTCCTTTAGTTTTTAGTTCCTGGAGATGTCTTCCTCGTATTCCCAGATGAGGGGCTTGAGGTTGGGGAACTCCCGGCGGATGGCGGTGAGCAACTTGTGCCCTGCCCGGCGGGACCCGGTCTTGATGCGGTAGAGATAGTTCTCAGAGATGCCCAGGCGGGCGGCGAGCTGCGTGCGGGTAAGGCTCTGGGTTTTCGCCTGGTCTTCAAGGGCTTTAATAAGGTCGTTTATTGTCATGGTATAAATTATATAACATAGTTTTACAGTTTGTCAATACTATTTGTATAAATATTTTGAGGGTCAGCACCTATATGGATTGTATATTTCTACTCATTGACAAAAGTATAATCTGGGCTAAAATATATAGTGTATGGAGATTGGAGAGAAGATAAGAGAACTCCGGAAGCGTAGAGGAATAAGCCCGGAGAAATTAGGAATGATTTGTGATTTATCGGGGCAGTATATAAGGAAACTTGAGCTCGGAGTCAATAAGAGTATTACCCTTAAGACGGCACGCAAAGCACTCTTCAAGTATCTTCTATCACGCCGGGACCAGCTGCCCTGCCTGTGGGTCACCGAGGAGCGCAGGGTGATGACAAAAGAGGGTATCAAGACAGCGGTGGAGCGACTCTGCAAGAGGGCTGTCATCACCGACGCCCGCCCCGGCGCTCATACCTTCCGCCATACGGCAGCCATTAACTACCTCAGAAACGGGGGCGGCGAGTTTACCCTGCAGATGATGCTGGGGCACAGTACCCTCCAGATGACCAGGCGTTATGTCTCAAGTCTTTCCGCCGAGGATATGTTCCGCGTCCATGAGCAGGCAAGCCCGGTGGACAATATGAGGCTGAGATGATGGATACCCACGGGAAGATATTACTTGCTGTTATCTTGCTGCTGGTAGTGGGCGGGCTGCTTTATCTGGCAGCGGTCGAGATGGGATGGTTTTGAAAATAAAAGAAGACCCCCTCGGGGTTTACCCGAGGGGTTGTTTCTCAGTATCACTATTCAGTTTTATTTGTGCCTGACTTCAGCTTTGACCATGCCGTCTTCGCGCCAGGCTTTTATATCATGGCCGGCAGTTTCCCCGTGGGCTTCAATTACCTCCGGGTGCCAGAGGCAGGTGGCGACAAGGTCAGCCACGATGACTTTGACGGATTCCTTCTCAAGGTGTTCTTGCGGAGTCAGCATTCGACCCCTTCTCTTTGCCCAGCAGTTTTTGGGCTTCCTCGATTACGTCCTGACCTTCATCCATTATCTTCTTTAATTCCGCAGTTGTCAGGGTGCCGTCTTTATAGCCTTCGTAAATAGCCAGCAGGAACTCGCTGACCTCCTTGCTCATGCCTGCCATGCTGTCTTTCTTGAGCTTGAGCACGAATGATATGATGGCAAATATAGTAGCTACCAACGAGGGAATGACGACGGGCAAGAGTTCGAGCCAGTTTAGGCCTTCCATGATTTACCTCCTTCAGGCTTTCGCCATATTGCATTTGACCGGGTAGGCTTCGACTAAATCGTCGTCGGGTCCGGCGACCTCGAGGGGGTCATAATACCAGACCCGGTTGTCTTCAGTGACCAGGAAATTAAAGCCGTGGTTGGGGAAGGGGTAAGCGGCGTCGATGCCTTCAGCCTCGATATATCCCCACACATATTTGCTCTCCGTCCAGAGCAGGGCTTCCGCCCGGCAGATCCAGGCGAAGTCCTCGCAGTCGCGGTCATCTTTCGTATAGTCCTTCCGCTTGATGCGGGCATTCTTTTTATACCACTTGATGAATGCCCTGGCTTCAGAGCTGCTCATGAGTTTATAACTGAAATCGCCCGGGCCTCCGGAGAGAACGATGCCGTAGGGGCGGAGCAGAGCAGCGAGGGCATTGCTGTCAATTACCCGTTCGCCCTGCGGCGGCGGGGGGGCGGGTTCGCCGAGCTGCGCCTCCAGCTTCTTAATCTTAATATTTGCCTTAGCGAGGTTAAATATAATGCACATGATGTCAGCCTCCCATCTTTGCTGCCAGGCTCGGTCCTCGTATAAACAGGAACGTTAGCAGGCTGCTCACTACTGCACTGGTTACAGCGACCAGCAGCATATGCTTCAAATTAATTACCGCTTGCGTCTTGAAGGTCGCAACACCATTCAGCTTGTTTTTCCACTCCACCAGGATTTTCAATTGGTTCTTGTGCTCATGGCAGGGCAGTTGTTTAATGGAGTTAGATAGTGCAGATATTTCTTGCCTGAATTCAATGAGGGTACTATCGCCTGCTTCCAGGCGCTGAAGGATCTGACCGAACATGAACTCGGGGCTATTGGGATTTATAGCCATTGGCACTTACCTCCGAAATACGAGCGTTCTCCTCACCAACCCGGGGTAATATTTACGACTACCTTTATCTGTGAGCATTGAGAGTTTCCGTCTGGATTTCCCGCTGTCACTGGTGGATAGAGCTTTATCCCGACTTGCAAGGCATTTATCTCCGCCCACGTCCAGGCTATACCTGTTTGGGGATTGAGGGCGTATTCAGTTTCCCAATCGTGCCAATCAGAACCTGTCAAATACCTGTCGCCGCTCTGGTATACCGTGCCGTTCGTCTTGATAGACGTATACGAATGTCCCTGGGTCGCGGCTACCTTTGAGCTTTTGCATCTCCAGGAAACCGTTACCAGGTTTATAGTGCCGGCGGAATAGTCAGAATTATCAACATTGTAGAGGTCGCGGTCGCCGGAGCCACCATCATCATCTTTGTAGACATACGTGGCATCATCGACCTCATTAACCGCATCCCAATTCGCAGTGCCGCCGATTCTGTTCAAGGTCGTCTCGTCGCCGGCGGCATTCGGCCAGAGCGTCTCGTCCCTGGCGTCAGGGGTATAGAAATACTGGTCGGCATCGGACAGGCTGTATTTGACCGTATACTCAGAGGTAGCGGCTACCCAGTCTTCGGCTATCGACTCCACGAAACACTCGCGGTCAAGGCTGGCTCCAGAGAGCACAATAGCCAGGCGGTCACTTATATCTATGCCCAAAGCCAGCGGTATCAGAGTAGACGGCAGAGCCAGGGGCTTGATGGTCATTGACTTGATACGCGTCACCGGGAGCGCATACCGCGCTACCAGGTAGTCTGTCAGAAGCGCTGTCGCTATGTCACTGTTGTTCAGCAGCCCAGTGCGAACCAGGCTTCGCTTTCCGTAGTCTCCCTGGCTGGTTGCGTTGCTCGATGTCTGCTCTGCCCCGCCGGTGCGGGTCATTCTAACATCATTGTAAACCAGGTCCTCATCCAGGACACATTCTATACCTGTGAACGGCAGCTCACCGCGGACCACTATATCATCAGCATAGTTGTCATCCCACCCGCTCCATATCTCTATATACGTGGTCGTCCCGGTGGCTACGAACGATGCGCTATACGTTGCCTCAGTAAGCAGGCTCAAGTTCACCAGGTCGGATGCGCCTAAAGACGTGCCGACCTTAAGCATTATATAGTTCGAGTCCAGGTGCTTTGCCGTGCCCTTTATGACGTAGCGCGTCCCGATTACAGTTGCTATCGCCTGGTCGGCTTTGGCGCCGGCGGTCAACCCATCCAGCTCTATGCTTCCGCCATAGCTGGCGCTCCAAGCGGCTGCCGACCCGGACCCGGAGTTATCAGTCCACCCGGCTATGTTCATTACAAATTTGCCGTTAGTAATCAGGTTCTCGTCTTCAACGACACTGTCGCCAAAGACTTCTATCGGCTCATCATGCGGCAACGAGGTCCTATGGCTCCTGTCCTCAAACACCATCTTGCCGTTGGCACCCTGGTAGAGCAGCGACAGCTCTGACTCCTGTACCGATTGCAGGTGCGCCAGGGCATTGATATTCGCCATGGCTCCGGTCGCCTGCATTGTCTCCTGCCCCGTATCGAGAGAACGGTCTGCAGCCGGCCATCCGCAGGTGTCGAGTATATTGCCGACTCTGGTGCCGGACAATTCAGCCGCCTCTCCGGCATGATTGATGACCTGCTTCGCCAGTATCTTCAAGCCGTCAACGGCTTGCACTACCATCATTGGGCCAAACCCGCCACTATCCAGCCATTTCGGCGTCCACGATTCGATAAACCCGGTGAACCTGTCATACGCGACGCCGTTATACTCCCGCCGGATATTGATTTTCTTCATCGTCTTGACGTTCGCGCTGTGCGGGCTCGACGTGTTATCCGGCCAGAACCTCTCGTCGAGATTCTTCAGGACTATGGTCGCCGTTCCGGCTTCCATGCGGTCGAGCTGGTGCTGGCGACCGCGGCGGATATGCACCTCCGTAACCTTGTCCGACACGTCAGTCCAGACAGGACTATCATCAAGCGGGTCGCTGCCGAAAGCGATGCGGGCATAGACTTTGACAGTCTCCGGCAGGTCGCTTACCATCACATCTTCGTTAATGGCAGCCGGGTTGAAAGTGACCGTACACGATGGGGCATCTGCCGCTATTAAATCCTCAGCGCACGACTCCTCGTAGACCATGTGGAAGGTGATTACCAGCTTCGGTTTGAAGTCTGCGCCTTGCTCTGACGTATACCCGTGGAGATACGAGGCGGCTGAATTTACCCAACCTGGCGCCGAGTCAGCTAAATCGTAATTGCTATTACGAGAGCCGAATTTACTTACGCCAATTTTCGATATAGCAGCCAGCCCGCTGGCGTTTAGCGTGAACGCATTATATCCGGCAATATCCCAGGCTGCGTAGGTTACTACGCCTGAGAACGCAACAGCTCCCAGAGTGTCATAATCTGCAGGTATGAGGGCGGTATCCGTGGCGGGCAAAGACGCTACTATCGCGACGTCAGGGGTAACGCCTAAATTGTCCAGCTTAGCCCAGCCATATATCGACAATACAGCTCCGTCTATTACAGCATCATCATCTAAGGCGGATGTATCAAAGAGATAAATACTACGATACATCGAATCCCATTTATCAGCTGCACTCCCGCCGCGGAAGTAACACAGGGGACTTGTAGCCCCATTGTCGGCTGCAGAAGTTCCAACCCCGTCTCTTATATCAGCCCACGTTAAGTTAGTGCCTGCCCTTTCCGTTCTTCCATCGACTGACGTGGACTCAGGGCTTGCATCCGGGTAGAATGTAGCTGTCGACACTATCTAACCTCCACCGGATAAGTTACGAGCGGCTTACTCCACTCTGAAGCGGATATCGTTATTTTGTTGCCGTCTATCGCGCAATCAAGCCAACGCTGGTTCTTATCCCCGGCGAACTTGTAGCTCATGTCAAGATCCCCGGCGCTTTCTACTTTTACAGTCACCGTTCCACACGGGTCTGAGGAGAAAACGAAATAGTCCATGAACCAGCCCTCGATAACCCTCAGCTTGCGGACGCATATGCCGTAGTCCCACTCCAGTACGTTATTCGAGTAGTTAGGGTTCATGTCGTCCTGGGCTATCTCAGCCTTGTCGTTTTCCGGCAGCATCTCAACCCTGTCCAGATACAACCCCGGAGCCCACGTAGTTTCGCTGCCGGCTTTCATTCCACCCGGCTGGTCGTTGATACACCTCAATAATCCTTCTCGACCCTCTACCTCAAGCTCGAACTGGTTGGGCCCGACTACATACTTGCTGCCGTAGGGTCGCCACGTAGCTACACAATTCTCGTTCCGGGCGTTGACCATCGGCAGGGCTGATATGACAGCGAACCGTTTCCTGGACCTCCGGTCACGGTAGAACTTGGCGTAGGGCGATTTACCCTTGACCGGCTTCCCATCCTTCGTTTCGGGCAGGGCATAGTCCTGCAGAAGCTCGACGTAGTTCGCATCTACCTTCTGTTTCGCCAGTTCTTTCAGCAGAACAGAATCGGTAACCATTATCTTCGGGTCGGTGACCTTCTCGATTTTCGCCATGACATCCTCTCTATGCGTCTGCCCCTGTTACAGAATAGGTCAGGTTGATTACATCGTCGTCAAGCACTGCTCTCGATGAGCCGAATTTGGAGTAGCTGAAGAGCACATTGTTTGCCCCGCCGGCGTGGTCCCCCTTGGTGTTTATGCTGAACAGGGCGGCGCCGTATATCGTCTTGGTGGCGCTGATGGTAAACACGGCCTTGTTAGCGGTGTTCGTGGTTACTTTACTCGATGCGGCGGCCTCCTCGTATTCCGGGCGGGTAGCCTCATCGTAAGACGTGCTCTCGGTAAAGACCGGGACGTCGTATGTCATGGCTGCCGTCGGGGTCGTATCGCTCTCGACTAACCCGCAATACCAGGTGGCAGTCTGTGTCGTCCCGTGGAACATCACGTCGAGCATGCGGTTGAGCCCCTCGTCGGTGCAGAGGTTCTCCGATTCTTCCCGCCATATCAGCTTGCCTTTGCGGTAGCACTCGGTTGTAAAGAACCCTCTGATTCTCGCTCTGGCTTTTGCTTTTTCCATCTTTCTTCTCCTGTCGGAAATACTACGTGAAACCCAGGGTGTGGTCGCGGGCTTGCCCTGCGTAAAGCCCCTCCCTTACCACCTCGACAAGGTCACGCTCGGTGATGACGCTGCCGGCGACGTTGACAATAATATTCGTCCCACCTCCGCCATTGGCACCGAGAAAACGCTCCCCACCATGCGCCATGATGGGCACCGGCTGACCGATGGGCCCGGGGACGATGCCGCCGTATTCGAATGAGGGAAGGCTCACTTTGGGGAGGTTGATGCCGAAGCTCTTGCCGCCGA
>Ga0180008_1001013_pt1 | contig 19377 bp, 16 predicted proteins | sample MM_PW_MetaG_FD_121121 | JGI IMG/M metagenome (GOLD analysis project Ga0180008, IMG submission 121121) | Groundwater microbial communities from the Aspo Hard Rock Laboratory (HRL) deep subsurface site, Sweden - MM_PW_MetaG | ecosystem: Environmental > Aquatic > Deep subsurface > Groundwater...
CAGTCCGATAAAGGTGAGGTCGATCAGAGACAGCTGTTTCTTGAACTTGCCTTGGGCTGACATAGCGGCGCCTTCTTGTGGGTTATTGGATAGGCATGCAGTGGCGCTACAGTGAACCCATCGGCCCGTTGGCGATTGATGTTTTGCGCCGCTATCGATGACGAATTCAGCACAATTGCCCGGTGCACAGCAGCGCTCGACAGGGCCATGGCCATCGGGCAATCTGCTGGCCCGGCAACGCTATAAACGAGGCGGTGAGCGGCATGATGCACAACGCGTTTGCGACCCTTTGCCAAGGCAGCGAGCAGCGGCCACACAGCCTCGAACACCTGCTGGCGGGCGTGGCCATGTTGTTGCCGATGCTCGATGTGATTCCCAATGCGACGATGTTTATCAAGGATGTGCAGGCGCGCTACGTCATGGCCAACCGCACCCTGGTGCAGCGTTGCGCCTTGAAAGACCTGCGGCCCTTACTGGGCAAGACCAGCGCCGAGGTGTTTCCCGCGCAGTTGGGGCCCGGCTATACCGAACAGGATCGGCGTGTGCTGGAACAGGGCCTGGTGCTGGAGGACCAACTGGAGTTGCACCTGTACGGCAGCCGCGAACCCGGCTGGTGCCTGACCCACAAGTGGCCGTTGTATAACCGCGAAGGTGCGATCATCGGCCTGGCAGGCATCTCGGTCGATCTGCAATCTGCCAGCCAGACCCACCCGGCGTATCAGCGCTTGGCGGCGGTGGACGAACACATCCGCGCCCACTTCAACCAGCGCGTGACCCTCGGTGAGCTGACGCGCATCGCCGGTATTTCAGTGGCGCAACTGGAGCGCTACTGCAAGCGCGTGTTCCACCTGACACCTCGGCAGATGATCCAGAAAGTACGCCTGGAGCATGCCCATCGGCTGCTGCACACCGAACTGCCCATCACCGAAGTGGCCCTGCAATGCGGCTACACCGACCACAGCGCATTCACCCGGCAGTTCAAGGCGCTGACCGGCTTTACGCCGCGTCAGTATCGCCAGGCCATGTAGGAGCCGGCTTGCCGGCGATGGCGTGCTCAGGGCCGCCATCGCCGTTACAAGCCGGCTCCTACATACAGCGGGTTATTGCTGTAATTGAAGGGCCTCACGCTTGAAAAAGCGCTTCTGCTCAAATGGAATGTCTTCGCGGTCGCCATAGGGTGCGCTGTACCAGTTGCCGTAGGTCGGATTGGGTAGCAGGAACCAGCGTTGGCCGAACCAGCCCACATAGGGCTCGACCGCCCGGCGTTGAGCGGCCAGGGTGTTCTGCCCGGCCTGGACGAAATCCCCCAGGGAGTCACCGACCATCAACAGTACCCGCGCCTGGCTGGCGACCCACTGGCGTCGGCAGTTCTTGCCGTAGCCGGCCTGCTCGCAGTGGCCGGTCGGGGTGGCGGCCGCGAGCACTTGTTCGTTGTTCTGCACTGGGAAGCCGCGCAGGCGCAGGTTGTCGACGGTGGCCTGGACCTGACTGTGTTCGCGGTTGGTCAGGTAATACACCGTGATCCCGCGTTGTTGCGCAGCCTGCAAGAATGCCACGGCGCCGGGCAGGGCCTGGGCCTTGGCCTGGTTGACCCAGGTGTTCCAGCGATCGTAGGAGTAGACCTGGTTGCTGATGATGTCCCGGGCATTGAGCGGCACGTTGTCCAGCAGGGTTTCATCGATATCGACGATCACTGCCGGCGGCAGGCCGTTCAGGTTGCGCGGGGCAAAGGGCAGGGCGTCCCAGTCCTTGGCGGCCAGGGCCACGTCGAGCTGGCGGGTGGCGTCAGCGAACACCTGGCGATAGATCAACTCGTGCTCGATGGAGGTCTGGGTCCAGAGCACCGCATCCAACTGGTCGTTGGCGGGTGGGTGCTGTTGGCAACCGAGCAAGAGTGAGGAGAACAGGCAGATGCTGGCGAAGGCGAAATTACGCATGAAAAGCTTGGCCTCAAGAGTGAAGGGGCGCTCAGGGTCAGGCACATTAGCCTAATCGGCGAGGTTTGTACGTGACCTGCGTATCATCCGCGGCTTCCAAGCGCAGACCTCTTCAAGGATTCGGCCCATGTGCCTGCGACAACCTCCGTTTGTGCTTTCCCCGCGCTGGCTCGGCTTGGGGGCCGTCCTGACCTTCAGCCACCTGTCCCAGGCCCAGGAGGCGCTGCAGTTGGCGCCGCTGCAAGTCACCAGCACTGAACTGAGCGAAGGCGAAGTGGCCCAGGCGCAACTCAAGCAGGTGCCTGGTGCGACCAACTTCATTGATATGGCTAGCGTCGAGCAGGGGCGGGTCAGCAGCAACGAAGATGTGCTCAAGTACCAGGCTGGCATCTACGCCAAGGCAGCGAACAATGAAGGGGTGAAAATCTCCATTCGCGGCTCGGGCCTCAACCGTGGCCCTGGCAGCCATGCGTCCGGCCTGTATGAAACCATCGACGGCCTGCCACTCACCGGCCCTGGCGGCACCCCCTACGAACTCAAGGATCCGTTGTGGCTCAGTCGGGTTGAAGTGTTGCGCGGCGCCAACGGGTTTGACCGGGGCGCACTGGCCCTGGGCGGGGCGGTCAACTATGTGACCCACACAGGCTACGATGCACCCCGGTTGCGGGTGCGCTATGAGGCCGGCAGCCATGGTTATGCCCAGCGGGAAATCAGCTCTGGGCAAGTGCTGGGCGATGCCGACTATTACATCAGCCTGACTGATTCTGACTACGATGGTTTCCAGCAACAAAGCGCCGGCAGTGGCAAGGGCATGGCGGCCAACTTTGGCTACCGGTTCAACCCGGACCTGGAAACCCGTTTCTACTTTCGCTACCGTGAGACCGCCAACGACAGCCCTGGCAAACTCACGCGCCAGCAGATCGAGCACAGCCCGCGCGCGGCCAATGCCCTTAACCTGACACGCGATTCCAAGCGCTTGCAGCCAGGTTCTACCTGGATCGCCAACAAGACCACCCTGCAACTGGACGATAACGCCCGCATCGAGGCGGGCCTGGTGTATCACGACTACCCCATGGACCTGCGCGAGGGCACCAACCGGTTGAAGGTGGCGTACACCGATATCAGCGGCACCTTGAACTATATTCGCCAGGACACGCTGCTGGGGCATGACAGCAAGACCACGCTCGGCCTGCGCACGACCCAGGGCCTGCCCAATAACGGCGCGTCCGAATATGTGCGGGTACCTGCCGGCAGCACCGCCAACTTCGCCCCCGGCACCAAGACCCGTGACTACAGTTACCTGGGGTCGGATACGGTGTTGCAGGTGAGCAACGACTTGGAGTTGCTGCCTGACCTGTGGCTGACCACCGGGCTGGCGGCGATCTACACCCGCCGTGAAACCGAAGTCACTTATCCCGAAACCCGTGCCCCCGTCAGCACTCACGACTGGGACTATGCCCCGCGCGTGGGCCTGCGCTATGACTTCAACCCGCAGTTGCAGGTGTATGGCAACTTGAGCCGCTCGGTGGAGCCACCCCATGCCTGGTCGATGATCTGGGGCTCCAACAAGTTTTTTCCCAAAGAGGCCAATAATCCGGCATCAGGTTTGGCGCGTGAGGGCGTAGCGCTGCAAAACCAGACCGCCACCACCCTGGAAGTGGGCGGGCGCGGCGAAGCCTGGTTCGGTCAATGGGACCTGGCGTTGTACCACTCGCGGGTGCGCCATGAACTGCTTAGCGTCGAGACTCAGGCGGCGAGTCCCACGACCTCGCAGGTGGTCGCCGAATCCAACGCCAGCCCGACCATCCACCAAGGCCTGGAACTGAGCCTCATCAGCCCGCTGTGGGACGGTGGCAATGCCGGCCGCCTGGCCCTGCGCCAGGCCTACACGTTCAGCAATTTCCACTACCGCGATGACCCAAGGTTTGGCGACAACACGCTGCCCGGCATCCCCAAGCACTATTACCAGGCGCAGTTGCGCTACAGCCATCCCAGCGGCTTTTTCAGCAGCCTCAATGGCGAGTATTCCTCGCGGGTGGCGGTGGACTATGCCAACTCCTACTACGCGTCAGCCTATGGCTTGTTGGGCGCCACGGTTGGCTATGACGCACCGAAACAGGACTGGCAAGCCTGGGTCGACCTGCGCAACCTGACCCACCAGCGCTATGCCAATACCGTGACGCCGGGCTATGACGACCATGGCACTGACATGGCGCGTTCGACCCCGGGCGATGGCATGGGCGTGTATGCCGGGGTCTCCTGGAGCCTGCGTTAAGCCCCCATGCATCATGCTACTCGTGCTCATGGTGCTCATGGTGCTGGCATGGCTCGTTACGTGCGATGCAGGCCAGTGCGACGTATCAGTGGTAAACGCCGATAACGAGTGAGGGTTTTTCCTACTGCGGACTTTTACCGAGGCGGTTGATTCTCTATTATCCGCCCCCAGCACCTCCGGCCATGGAGACGCTCCATCAACTAAGGAAGTCGTAATGCACATTGGAAAAATGCTGGGGTTGGCCCTGATGATGTTGGCAGTGAGTGGCTGCGCCAGCTTCACCAAGGACGAAGTCGCGCCAGTCACCTTGCCATCGAAGGCGAGCTTCGCCAACAAGCCGAACGTCTATGTCGACTTTGATTTCTATCAAGGCGAACCGACCAACGCTGCCGCTGCCGAAGTCCCCCAGGCGCGGGACATGCTGCGTCCGCAACTGCAAAAAATCCTCACCGATTCTGGTCTGTTCGGCCGGGTGACCCTGGATGAGTTCCAGAAGCAGCCGGGCGACTACAGCCTGCGCCTGAAGGTCTACAACCATCCACCAGGTGGTGGTCAGATGGCACTGGCCTTTATCAGCGGTTTCACCTTCACCATTATCCCGGCGCTGGGTACCGACCAGTACACCATGAGCCTGGAAGCGCTGGATCCACAGGGCCAGGCGCTGAGCAAAGGCAGCAACCATGATGCGATCAACACCTGGTTGGGTATCTGGTTTATCCCGATGATGGCCTACACACCAAAAGAAGCGGTGGCCGATACCTTCACGCGCCAAGTCAATGCATTGCTCAAGCAGATGGTCGAGAGCAATCACCTGAAGTACTCGGCACTGGATGCCGGCGTGCCGCGGGCCTGATTCAGGCTGCAAAAAAAGGGAGCCGGCTGACCGGCTCCCTTTTTTTTACCTGGGTTTTTACTTGAGTGCCTGAATGAACAGTGGGTCGCTGTACAAGGCCTTGAGCAAGTCACGCACCAGCGGATTATAGGCATTCGCTGCATTCGGAATCGCAATGGGGCCGAAGAAGGAACTGGACCACACGCTGGTCACTTCCTTGGTGGCGTCGTACACCACTGCATCGTCCTTGAGCAGGGTAAAGCGCGCGGCCAGTGTGCCGTGGCCGGAACTCACGCCAGCTGTCAGCTCATTCTTCACCAGCAGCACGTCAAGGCGCCGGGACGCGCTTTGATTCAGCAGGCCGGCCAGGGACAGTTCCTGGGTGATTGCAGCCTGCACGTGGGCCGGGATACTGCCGGTGGGCGAACTGATCGGATTGGCCCGGACCATCAACGAACCCTGGCCTGAGGCGGCAGTGACCTTGGCCTGGCTGATGGGTTGCAGCGCTGGCGTCTGCTTGAGGCGCTGGACGTTGTCGAAATTGGGTTCGTATTGCGTCATGGTCACGCCGCAACCTTGCAGCAGCAGTAATACCAACGGGGCCAACAAAAGAAACTTCTTCACGGCATTTCCTTGCGTGAGGGGGATAGGCGCGCGCGATTATGGTCAGCCGCTGGTAAGGCGGCAACCATCGCGGGGAGACTAGATCGCCAAGAAGGCATTTTGCTGGCCCCCATGTACCGCATGTTTCGCCAAAATCACTTTTATTTTCAGGTGGTTAAGTGGGATGCCAATGCGCAACGTAAAAATCACGCTGATAACCTTGGCCCTGGCGAGCGGGGCGGCGGGGGCCCAGGGCAAGGCGTTGCGTGAAGGGGATCGGTACATGTGCAGTTGGGGTGCGGGCACGGCGGCCAGGGCCCAGGAACTGAAGTTGGCCGGCGTTTCATTGTATGCCGCGCGGCAGAAGATCCAGCGCTACACGTTCGACAAGTCCTGGATGCGCATGATGGCCATGGGCATCACCGAGCAGACCTATGACAGCCCGTCGCGGCTCAAGCCGGCGGCGGTTCGTTCGAGTTTTTATGAAGAGTGTGTGCGCTACAAACTGGCGCGCAGATAGATTTTTGCAGGCGCGGGGCTTGCCTGCGGAAAGCGTCAACGCTAATGCGGGTTGTCTGGTATCCCAGGTTGTCCTCAGGTTCTTCGCCGGCAAGCCGGCCCCTACAAAAAATATCAGCTGTGTTCATAGAGGTTTATTAACCTGATAGTTATTGAGGTCTTAATCCGAGAAGTTTGAAAATTGCACCAAAAAGTGGCACTGAAGAGACTGTGGACCATAAAAAATATGTGGTTATTGAATGACTTAGCGCTTTTTTAATCCGACGAAAGGTTGCTGATCAACTTGTTACAAGTTGTCTCGGTGGTTATTATGACCGGGCGTTCACCTCCCACGGTTTATGCATTTTTAAATCCCAAGTTTCCATCAGCTACTTGGGATTTTTTTTGCCTGTGATTTGGCCTTTACACCAGAGTGCTGGATGGCAGCCGTGGTTTTTCTGGCGCCATTGTCCCAGCGCTTTTGCGCAAAAGTGTGGGGTAGCTAACACTTTCGCAGGATGGGCTACACGCGTTGCACAACCTGATCTACCCTGCATGGATCACGTCCATCGCGTCATGTGCGAGCAAGGGTGCCCAGGATGATCCCGATCGTTGAGTTGAGCCGCATCATGGCGTCCGGTTTCGTTCCGCTGGCGTGCGACTGTAGCGTCAACCCCCAGGGGTTCTTGACCATCCGTGTCTTCGAGCCCGAATCCGGGCGTGTGGACCTGCTGTTGACCGGCGTGTCGCCCCAGGGCCTGGACAGCGTCCGTGCCATCTCCAACCTGATCGGCGAATTGCGCACCGAACTCAAGGCCGGGCGCCGAGGGTTTGCCGCATTCGGCTAGGCGTCAGAGCCTGCGCAGAAACGAGCGGACAATCCGCTTGGTGGCGTCGGTGGCGTCCAACTGCTCCAACGCACTGTAGGCATGCCACTGGCAATCGATGATTTCATTGCAGGGCCGGGCCTGGTCGATGTTCACCACCGAGGCTTCAAACACGTGATGCAGCGTGTCACTGTCCTTCAATTCTTGCAGATACAGCAAACCATCCACGTTCAGCCCGGTTTCCTCTTGCAGTTCACGCTCGGCCGCGCCGACCGGACGCTCATCACGCTCGACCCGGCCCCCGGGCAATGCCCATTTCGATCTGGCCTTGCGCACAAATAGAATGTGCCCCTCATGTTCGCAAATCACCGTTGCGCGTATTTTCATCGTCTGTGCCCCCGCAACTGGATGATTGTCATAAAAGTGTAATGCAATTGTCATGCTGGGTCTTTACGGGGAGAGGCTGGAGACCGATCAGGAAAACGCCGATACTGCCCAGCTGAAAAAATACCCGTGAAGGAAAGTCCGATGAGCAGCGTCCGCTGGGGCATGATCGGTTGTGGCAGTGTTACTGAAGTCAAGAGTGGACCCGCTTTCTATAAGGCACCGGGTTCGGCCCTGGTGGCCGTGATGGGGCGTCGCGAGGAAGCGGTGCGCGATTATGCAGCACGCCACGGGATCGCCCGGTTTTACACGGATGCCCAGGCGCTGATTGATGATCCGCAAGTGGATGCGGTGTACATCGCCACGCCACCGGCCAGCCACCTGGAATACAGCCTGCTGGTGGCGGCGGCGGGCAAGCATTGCTGCGTCGAAAAACCGATGTCGCTGAATGCCGAGCAGAGTGCACTGATGCAGCGCACCTTCGAGCGGGCCGGGTTGCATCTGTTTGTTTCGTATTACCGCCGTTCCCTGCCGCGCTTCCAGCAGGTGCGTGCCTGGCTGCAAGAGGGGCGTATCGGTGAGTTGCGTCACCTCAGTTGGACGTTGTGCAAGCCGCCCTCATCGACGGATACCCAGGCCAGCAACTGGCGCACCGATCCGGCGATTGCCGGAGGCGGCTATTTTGCCGACCTGGCCAGCCATGGTTTCGACCTGTTCCAGTACCTGGCGGGGGATATCGTCGAGGTCACGGGTTATACCGCGCGCCAGGCCGGGCGCTATGTGGCGGAAGACGCCGTCACCGCGTGCTGGAGCTTCAGCTCGGGCGCGCTGGGCATGGGCTGCTGGAACTTTGTGGCTGACCGGCGCGAGGATCGGGTCGAGTTGATCGGCAGCCAAGGGCGTATCACGTTTTCAGTGTTCGACGAGCAGCCGTTGCAACTGGAGGCCGAAGTCAGCCAGACCCTGCATATTGCCCATCATGCCCATATCCAGTGGCACCACGTGCTGGGCATGAACGCGCATATCCGCGGCGAGAGTGTGCATCCGGCACTGGCGATCGAAGCCCTGAAGACCGACTGGATCATGGATCGGGTGTTGCAGCGCAAGCCTTGATGCCAGCAACTGTTGAGCTTTCTGCGATGCGGCGGCGTGTTACCTGACTGCACGTCGGGGTGATCGCTTAGAACAATGGCTGCTCACGTTAATGAAGGATTGGCTTGATGAAATGGAAAACCGCCTGGGCCGCCCTGTGCTTGGTATTGACCGCTCTGGCTGATGCCGCCCCCGCAACCAGGGGCAGGCAGGCGACTTTGATTTTTATGTGCTGTCACTGTCCTGGTCGCCGACTTTTTGCCTGACCCACCCGCAGGACCAGCAGTGTACGGGCAAGGGCTACGGCTTTGTGCTGACACTGCGCTTGACCGGGTGCCCGAAGAGCATCAAGACGCAATGCGGTGGTGGCGAAATCCGGATTCCAGCCCAGCGATAGGTAGGCCGGATTCTGACTGGCGGCTATTGTCAGAAATTTCCTACAGGAGTACAAATGTACTCCATGACGACTCTCACTCCCCGCCGTTCCGCCATCCTGAACTTCATCCGCGAACGTATCGCGCAGCAAGGTCAGCCCCCCAGCCTCGCCGAGATCGCCGAGGCCTTCGGTTTTGCCTCGCGCAGTGTGGCGCGCAAACATGTGCTGGCGCTGACCGAGGCTGGGTTTATCGAGGTCAACCCAAACCAGGCCCGGGGTATTCGCCTGCTCAATCAACCGGCGCGGCCTGAATGGCTGGAAATCCCGGTGCTGGGTCGTGTGGCTGCCGGCCTGCCCATTGGCGCCGACGCCGACGTGCATGCACGGCTGCTGCTCGACCCTGCGACGTTTGCCCGGGTGCCGGACTATCTGCTGCGGGTGCAGGGTGACTCGATGATCGAAGACGGCATTCTCGACGGCGACCTGGTGGGTGTGCGACGCAATGCCGAGGCGCTGAACGGGCAGATTGTGGTGGCACGCCTGGATGGTGAAGTCACCATCAAGCGTTTCGAGCGGGCGGGCGACAGTGTCCGCTTGTTGCCGCGCAACCCTGCTTACCAACCTATCGTGGTCCGTCCCGACCAGGACCTGGCCATCGAAGGCGTGTTTTGTGGCCTGGTGAGGCAAGGCTGATGGGCGCCGTGGTTGCACTGGACTCGCTGTTCAATGGCGGGCGGGTCTGGAAGGGACGACCGACTGCGCCGCCGACCAGTGTGCACCCCACCGGGCTGTCGGCCCTGGATGCGGTGTTGCCCAGCGGTGGTTGGCCGGAGGCGGCCTTGAGTGAAATCCTCGTGGCCCAGCAGGGCGTGGGCGAGTTGCAACTGGTCTGGCCGACCCTGGCGCGGCTGTCGGCGGCCGGCGAGCGAATTGTGCTGGTGGCGCCACCGCATATCCCATACCCCCACGCCTGGCAGAACGCCGGGGTGGACCTGCGCCAGCTCTCGGTGATCCAGGCCGATGAACGCGATGCCTTGTGGGCGGCGGAGCAATGCCTGCGTTCCGGCAGTTGCGGCGCGGTGCTGTGCTGGCCGCGCAAGGCGGACGACCGGGCCTTGCGCCGCTTGCAGGTGGCCGCCGAGACCGGTCAGACCCTGGCGTTTGCCTGGCGGGCCATGGGCGAGGCGATCAATCCGTCACCAGCCGCCCTGCGCCTGGCCGTCGAGCCGGGCCAGGTACGGGTGCTCAAGTGCCGGGGTGGCCTGGCCCATCCCGTGGCTATTACCCTGGCCTGCGGGCACTGAGGTTGGTATGCGCTGGGTGTGTATTGTCTTCCCGCAGTTGGCGTTGGACGGGGCCCTGCGTCAGCGCCCCGAGCCCGAGCAGCCGTTGGCGCTGTTGGCCGGCCCGCCGCAGCGGCGGGTGCTGCAAGCCGTCAATGCCGCCGCGCGTGCCTTGGGCCTGTGCCCCGGCCAATCCCTGTCAGCGGCCCAGGCCCTGACCAAGGCCTTTGCCTGCGTCGAATACGACCCGGTGGCTATCGAGCGCTGCCAGCAACTACTGGCGGCCTGGGCCTATGGTTTCAGTTCCCAGGTCAGTGTGTTCTACCCGCGGGCCTTGCTGTTTGAAATCGAATCGAGCCTGGGCCTGTTCGGGCCGTGGCCGCTGCTGGAAGCACGCTTGCGCGAGGAGCTGACTGGCCTGGGCTTTCGCCACCGTATCGTTGCCGCCCCTAACCCGGCGGCCGCACGGGTGTTGGTCAATGCCTACGATGGCCTGGCCGTGGCCGATGCCGACGGTCTGCAACAAGCCCTTGGGCCGATGCCGATTGATCGCATTGGCCTCGACCCGCAAGCCGCCATGGCCTTGTCGCGCATGGGCCTGCGAACCCTGGCCGAGGTCCAGGCGTTGCCCCGGCATACCTTGGCCAGGCGGTTTGAGGCGGGGTTGCTCAAGCACTTGGATGCCTTGACCGGGCAACGGTCGCTGGCCCTGGGTTTTTATCAGCCGCCGGATCGTTTTGATCTGCGCATCGAATTGAATTTCGATGTGCAGTCCCACCAGGCGCTGCTGTTCCCCTTGCGGCGCCTGACCGGCGATCTGGCCGCCTTCCTCTGTGGCCGCGACAGTGGCGTGCAGCGTTTTGCCCTGCACCTGGAGCATGCCGGGGCGCCGGACAGCGTGATCAAGGTTGGCCTGCTCAGTGCCGAGCGAGAACCTTCGATGCTGTTTGAACTGGCCCGTGGCCGCCTGGAGCAGGTGCAAGTGGCTGCCCCAGTGCGTGGCCTGCGCCTGTTGGCCGAGGATCTGCCGGTGTTTGTACCCCAGCGCCAGGACCTGTTCGATGAGCGCCCGCAGCAAACCCTGCCCTGGCTGCAACTGCGCGAGCGTCTGCGGGCGCGCCTGGGGGATGAGGCGGTGCAGGGCTTGCGTTTTAATGCCGACCATCGCCCCGAGTGCGCCTGGCTGCCAGGCACCGACAGCCGCGTCTGCCCGACCTTGAGCCCGGTGCTACGTCCTGGCTGGCTGCTCAAGGAGCCGACCTTGCTCGCCGAGCAGGGCATCCAGATCCTGCTCGGCCCGGAGCGCATCGAATCCGGTTGGTGGGATGGCGCGGATATCCGTCGTGATTACTACCTGGTGCGTACCCGCGCCGGGCAGCAAGGCTGGGCTTATCGCACGGTGGATGAGCGCGCCGGGTTGTGGCTGCAGGGCTGGTTTGCATGAGGGAGGGCTACGCTGAACTGCATTGCCTGTCCAACTTCAGCTTCCAGCGCGGCGCGTCCAGTGCCCGCGAGCTGTTCGAGCGCGCCAGGCAGCAGGGCTATCAAGCCCTGGCAATCACCGACGAATGCACCCTGGCCGGCATCGTGCGGGCCTGGCAGGCGGCCAAGGAGGTCGGGCTGGAGTTGATTGTCGGCAGTGAGATGCGCCTGGAAGACGGCCCGAAACTGGTATTGCTGGTGGAGAACCTGCAGGGCTACCAGCACCTGTGCCGGCTGATCACCCTGGCCCGGCGTCGTGCCGAAAAAGGCCAGTACCGCCTGTTGCGCGAAGACTTTGCCGAGCCGGTGCCGGGATTGCTGGTGTTGTGGCTGGCCGAGGACGGCGACACACCTGCCGACGGCCAGTGGCTGTGCCAAACCTTCAATCAACAGCTGTGGCTGGCGGTAGAGTTGCATTGCGCCCAGGACGATGCCCACCGCCTGGCGCAGCGTCTGCAACTGGCCGCCAACCTGCGTCTGCCGACCGTGGCCTGTGGCGATGTGCATATGCATGTGCGCAGCAGGCGCGCCTTGCAGGACACCATGACCGCCATCCGTCACCACCTGCCGGTGGCGCAAGCCGGCCAGCGCCTGCACCCCAATGGCGAGCGGCACCTGCGCAGCCTGGAGGCCCTGCATGCGTTGTACCCGGCACACTTGCTTGAGGCGTCGTTGCATATTGCCCGTCGCTGCAGCTTCGACCTGAGCCAGTTGCGCTATCAATACCCCAGGGAATTGGTGCCAGAAGGGCAGAGCCCAAAATCCTGGCTGCGCGCGTTGACCGAAGAGGGCATCGCCCGGCGCTGGCCCGAAGGGGTGTCAGCCAAGACCCTGGAACAGATCGAAAGTGAACTGGCGTTGATCAGCGAGCTGGGCTACGAAAGCTATTTCCTGACAGTGCAGGACATCGTGCGCTTCGCCCGCAGCCGTTCGATCCTCTGCCAGGGCCGTGGCTCGGCGGCCAACTCGGCGGTGTGCTTTGCCCTGGGCATCACCGAAATCGACCCTGGCCGGATGAATATGCTGTTCGAGCGCTTCCTGTCCCGCGAACGCAACGAGCCGCCGGACATCGACGTGGACTTCGAGCACGAACGCCGCGAAGAAGTGCTGCAATACGTGTTCCAGCGCTATGGCCGGCGCCGCGCGGCCTTGACTGCGGTGGTCAGCAGCTATCACGGTGCCGGCGCGGTGCGTGATGTGGCCAAGGCCATGGGCCTGCCGCCGGACCAGGTCAACGCCCTGGCCGATTGCTGCGGGCGCTGGAGCGATGAGGCGCCGCCCCTGGAGCGCTTGCGCGAGGCTGGTTTCGACCCGGACAGCCCGGTGTTGCGACGGGTGCTGGGCTTGACCCAGCAACTGATCGGCTTCCCGCGTCACCTGTCCCAGCACCCCGGTGGTTTCGTGATCTCCGAGCAGCCGCTGGACACGCTGGTGCCGGTGGAAAACGCCGCCATGGCTGAGCGCACCATCATCCAGTGGGACAAGGATGACCTGGACGCCGTGGGCCTGCTCAAGGTCGATATCCTCGCCCTCGGCATGCTCAGTGCGATCCGCCGCTGTTTCGATTTACTGCGTCGCCACCGTCAGCTTGACCTGACGCTGGCGACGGTGCCCCCCGATGATGGGGCAACCTACGCAATGATCAGCCGTGCCGACACCATCGGCGTCTTCCAGATCGAGTCCCGGGCGCAGATGTCCATGCTGCCCCGACTCAAGCCCAAGACGTTCTATGACCTGGTGATCGAGGTGGCCATCGTGCGCCCCGGGCCGATCCAGGGGGGCATGGTGCATCCATACCTGCGCCGGCGAAACAAGGAAGAACCCGAGACGTATCCATCGCCCAGGCTGGAGGCGGTACTCAAGCGCACCCTGGGTATCCCGCTGTTCCAAGAGCAAGTGATGCAGATCGCCATTGTCGCGGCGGACTACACCCCCGGCGAAGCTGATCAGTTGCGCCGCTCGATGGCAGCCTGGAAGCGCCATGGCGGCCTGGAACCCCATCGTCAGCGACTGCGTGCCGGCATGCTCAAAAACGGCTACAGCGAGGCCTTCGCCGCCCAGGTGTTCGAGCAGATCAAGGGTTTTGGCAGCTACGGTTTTCCTGAGTCCCACGCGGCCAGTTTTGCCTTGCTGACCTATGCCAGCTGCTGGCTCAAATGCCATGAGCCGGCGGCGTTCGCCTGTGCCCTGATCAACAGCTGGCCCATGGGTTTCTATAGCCCGGACCAGATCCTGCAGGATGCGCGCCGCCATCACCTGCACATTCGCCCGGTGGACGTGACTGCCAGTGACTGGGATTGCAGCCTGGAGCCCATCGATGGCCAGCAACCGGCGATTCGCATGGGCTTGCGTATGATCAGCGGCTTTCGCGAAGAAGATGCCCGACGGATTGAAAAAGCCCGCCAGGCCGCCGAGTTTTGCGCTATCGCCGACCTGGGCGAGCGTGCCCAACTGGATTGCCGGGCCCAGGAGCTGCTGGCAGATGCCGGAGCCTTGCGTCAGCTGGCCGGGCACCGGCATCGGGCGCGTTGGGAGGTGGCAGGGGTGGAGAAACAACTGGGGTTGTTTGCCGGGGTGTCGAGCCCGCAGGAAGAAACAGTGCAACTGCCGGTCCCCAGCGTCGGTGAGGACCTGTATGCCGACTATGCCAGCGTGGGCACTACCCTGGGGCCCCATCCCTTGGCGTTGTTGCGTGATCAACTGCGTGCGCGGCGCTGTCGCAGCTCACAGGAACTGCAGGCGGTGGAGCATGGACGCACTGTCAGCGTTGCCGGCCTGGTCACCGGGCGCCAGCGCCCGGGCACCGCCAGTGGCGTGACCTTCGTCACTCTGGAAGACGAGTTTGGCAACCTCAACGTGGTGGTCTGGCGCGACCTGGCCGAGCGTCAGCGCCAGGTGCTGGTGGGCTCACGCTTGCTCAAGGTGGATGGCCGCTGGGAGGCGGTGGGCGAAGTCCGCCACCTGATCGCCGGCCGCTTGAGCGACCTGACACCGTTGTTGGCAGGGATCAGCGTGCGCAGTCGGGATTTTCACTGAGGGCCCTATAGGCGCTGGCTTGCCGGCGATGGTCGTTAACGATGACGTTGGGTACCTGACACCCTGCGGCGTTCTGGCTGGCGTCATCGCCGCCAAGCCGGTTCCTGCAATGGTTGATATAACAGTGAAACCATCCCGTCCGGCTATGCTCCAACATTGGCGACTGTTCTCCCTTCGCTCTGAGCTGACCCATGCAATTTTTATCCAATACCTACGGCTGCGACGGCTGGGGCGGTGAAATGGCCCAAAGGATTCGCGCCTTTGACTGGTCGGTCACTGACCTGGGCCCGATTGACAGCTGGTCCACCAGCCTGACCTGTGCGGTGCAGATGCTCCTGGCTTCGCCTGTACCGATGGTGATGCTCTGGGGACGCGCCGGCTACATGATCTACAACGACAGCTACTCGGTATTTGCCGGCGGACGCCACCCGTTCCTGTTGGGTGTGCCGGTGGAGCAGGGCTGGCCGGAGGTGGCCGACTTCAACCGGCACGTCATGGACACCTGCCTGGCTGGCGGCACCTTGTCCTATCGCAACAAGGCCTTGATGCTGCTGCGCAATGGCTGCCCCGAAGACTTGTGGCTGGACCTCTATTACAGCCCGGTGGCCGGTGACGACCGGCAGCCGGCTGGGGTGCTGGCGATTGTGGTGGAGACCACCGAGCATGTCCTGTCCGAGCGTTTGCGCCAGGAAGCCGAGGGCGCTTACCGCGTGGCGGACGAGCGCTTGCAACTGGCCCTCAACGCCGGGGCGCTAATGGGATCGTTTGTCTGGGATGTGCTGCCGGATCGTCTGTCGGGCGACGAGCGTTTCGCCCGCACCCTGGGCCTGTCCCTGGCAGACGTGGAGCAGGGGCTCCCCATTGCCGTCGCCACCCAGGTCATCCACCCCGATGACCTGGCGCGGGTCAACCGCCTGATTGCCCGTACACTGGAAGCCGGTGGGCCCTATAGCGTCGAGTTTCGCGTGCGGCGCCCTGACGCCAGCTATCTGTGGGTACTGGCCAGTGGGCGTTGCGAGCTGGATGCGCACGGGCAGCCGCTGCGCTTCCCTGGGGTGATCATTGATATCCATGTGCGCAAGATCGCAGAAGAGTCCTTGCTCAAGCTCACCCATAACCTTGAGCAACGCGTCGCCGCCGAAGTCCAGGCGCGCTCGGCTGCCGAGGAGCAGTTGCGCCAGTCGCAAAAGCTCGAGGCCATTGGCGGGCTGACGGGGGGCGTGGCCCATGACTTCAATAACCTGCTGCAAGTGATTGCCGGCAACCTGCACCTGCTGGCCCGCCACGAACGGGACAACCTCCAGGTACAACGGCGCGTCGGTGCCGCCCTGGCTGCCGTCGAGCGCGGTGCCAAGCTGTCTTCGCAACTGCTGGCCTTTGCCCGGCGCCAGCCACTGTCACCGGCGGTGTTCAACCCCCGGCGCATTTATGAAGGGTTGGGTGAGTTGCTGCAGCGGGCCCTGGGGGAAACCATCCAGATCGATGTGCAATTGCCGAAAGACCCGTGGTGCATTCATGTCGATCGCAATCAACTGGAAAACGCCGTGCTCAACCTGGCGATCAATGCCCGGGATGCCATGAAGGGCGAGGGGGTGATCCGTATCACCGGTGAAAACATCAGCCTGTCGCCCGAGGAGGGCTGCCGCAACGGGATTGGTCCCGGTGAATATGTGCGCCTGTCGGTCAGCGACACCGGGGCCGGCATGCCACCGGCGGTGCTGCGGCGGGTCTTCGAGCCGTTCTTTACCACCAAGCCTGACGGTCATGGCACCGGCCTGGGCTTGAGCATGGTGTTTGGTTTCGTCAAGCAAAGTGGCGGGCATGTACAGATCAGCAGCGAGCCAGGCCAGGGCACCGTGGTGCAGATGTACTTTCCCCATAGCCTTGAGCCGGAAAGCCAGGAAGCACCGGCCCTCGTGGAACTGCAGGAAGGCGGCAGGGAAACCATCCTGGTGGTGGAAGACAACGAAGGTGTGCGCGGCGCAGCGGTGGAGTTGCTGGAGCAGTCTGGCTACACAGTGCTCACCGCCGAAGACGGCGATGACGCCATGCTGATGCTGCGCACCGGCTTGCGGCCTGACCTGATCTTCACCGATGTGGTCATGCCTGGGCGGATCAAAAGCACCGACTTGGCCGAGTGGGCCAAGGCGCAACAGCCGCCGGTTGCGGTACTGTTCACCTCCGGGCATACCCGCGACATTCTTTCCAGCGACCATCTATTGGGCAGCGACATTCATTTGCTGAGCAAACCCTACAGCCCCGAGGATTTGACGCAGCAGGTGCGCTCGGTACTGACTGGCGCTACTTCGAGTCGGTAGTGCCCTATGCCCGGCGCTTGGTCGATCAGGTGGGCGTGCCGGCAGCCGCACCGTTCCTCGCCCAGGGGAATTGACCTTGGGCATGACAAGAGGCCCATGGATGGGCTAGCTTCACGGTGTACCAGTCATTGAACAACTTGCGGAGGTACTTCATGCCAGTGAAACATGATCTTTATCAGGATTTAGGGTTGAGCAAGGAAGACGTTCAGCAACGTCGGGCAGGCCACCATCGCTTGGATGTATTGCTCACCCAGTATGACGTCGCCGACAAGGAGGTGCTGGAAGCTGAATCCGCAAGTGCCCATGACGATGATGTGGAGAACCTGAAGAAGAAACGCCTGTTGATCAAAGATAAAATCGTCGAACAACTGGAGCAGACCAGGGGGCATTAGCCAACGCTGGCTGGCGTCCATATTTGTTCAGAATTGACCAAAGGACAGCTATCACGCCACTGCCTATTATCCCAACCGTTCGCCCGACCCTGGGGCACGTTGACTGCGCATGGAATGCGTTGTGGTGTCGGGCGAACTCTTTTTCTAGGCACGCAGTGCCTGCAGGCAGGCGTCGATCGAGCGCTGCTGGGTGTCTGCATACAGCTGCAACTCATCAAGGGTCCGGCGACCCAGGGCCCGTTCAAATTCGGCCTGGTTGGCGTCGGCCGCGTACTGACTCTGCGCCGCATCGCCCAGGTTCGACTGGAAAATCCCCGCCGCGCTGACCGGCAGAAAATCCTCATACACCAAGGGTTCGATTGCCACGCAGCCGGCCTCAAGCAGTGCGTCCAGATTGGGGCGAGGGCTCTTGTCGGCTGCTCGGCCCTTGTCGGTCAAGAAGTAGCGAAAGAACGCCAACCCTTGCTCGCGCATGGCCCAGTGATTATCCGCAAAGGCCTGGAAGTGCTGTTCCAGCAGTTCGCTATAGCGCTGGGCATTGGTCTCATTGGGGAAGGCGCCCAATTCGTCCCGGGTCGCGTTGAGCAACTGGTCATAGAGTGCCCGGCCTTTTGGCGTCAGGGCCACGCCACGCTGTTCGATTTCACCAAACCTTGCGCTGTGGCTGCCCTGGGCATCGGTAAAGGCAATGGCTTCGTCGAGGGCCTTGAAGCTGGTCTGGCGTAGCAGGATCGGGCATTGGCGGCGGGGCGGGCCTTCGATCACGGCCTTGGGGGTGATGCCTTTGCCGGGCATGTCGGCTTGTACGCGGTCAATGTCCAGGGTGCGCGGGGTCAGGTGATTGATGTGGGGGCCCTTGAACGCCACCACGTCGGCAATCAGCCGGTGCTGGTCGCTGAGCTGCTGGTACTGGGCCGCGCTGACCGTAGCGGTGTGGTGCCAGCGAAAGGTTTCCAGGACTTGTTGGATAAAGACCTGGGCATCGCTGGCCGTGAGGCCGCCGTCGGCTTCGGCCTGTTCGATCAGGGCCAGGGCCTGGGGAGTGAAGATCGAACGCTTGGCCAGGGCGGCTTCGGCAAAGGCCCGCAGTTCTGGGTTGTCGATCAGTTCCAGGCGCAGCAGCGAGGTAAACACCCGGAAAGGGCTGGCCTGCAAGGCGTTTTCATGCACTGCGCGAAAGGCCGTGGAGTGCACCGGTACGCCGGCCGGGGTGAGGTCGTAGTAACCCACCGGGTGCATACCCATCACCGCAAACAGGCGGCTGATGGTTGCCAGCTCGAAAGCGCTGCCCAGGCGGATGGCGCCGTGGCGCTCCATGTCCAGGCGCTGGATTTCACCGGTGCGCTGCAGTTGTCGCGCCAGGTCGGTATCGCTCGCCAGCACCCGGGTATTGGTGTCGGCCACCAGTTGTAGCAACGCGCCATATAGCGGGACTTCCTCGCGGTACATGTCGGACATGGCCCTGGAGAAGTCTTTGCGAATGTCATCGGGGCTGATATGGCGCGGGGTAGGCATAGAAAAATTCCTGGCTGCGATAACGGTGGTATGGGCCGTGAGCCAGATTCTGTTGGGCGTTGCCCGTGGGCGCAAACGAAGATTCTTCTGGACTTCATTCTGCAAACGAATGAGTTCCACTGCAGGTGCCGGCAAGTCGGCTTTTGCATAAGCAAAACAAACAAAAATCCCGCCTGGGCAGGCGGGATTGGTCAACCCAGGTTGCCCTGGATCAGGCCGGGAACAGTTCGCTCAGCTTCATCGCCAGCATCATGTCGCCTTCGGTGCGCAGCTTGCCGCCCATGAAGGCCTGCATGCCGTCGGTGGAGCCATCTACGATGCCTTTCATGGTGTCGCCGTCCATGACCAGGGTCACTTGGGCGTCAGGGTTTTCGCCTTCCAGCAGTTCGCAGGTGTTGTTCTTAACCACCAGCGAGAAGTTCTGGGTGTCGTCGATACGGAAACCGAACACCAGGTCCAGGCCGTCGGCGGCGCTTGGGTTGAATTTGGCTTTCATTGCTTCTACGGCTTTAGCTACGTCAGTCATG
>Ga0180008_1001015_pt1 | contig 19370 bp, 28 predicted proteins | sample MM_PW_MetaG_FD_121121 | JGI IMG/M metagenome (GOLD analysis project Ga0180008, IMG submission 121121) | Groundwater microbial communities from the Aspo Hard Rock Laboratory (HRL) deep subsurface site, Sweden - MM_PW_MetaG | ecosystem: Environmental > Aquatic > Deep subsurface > Groundwater...
AATAAAATCTAAAAACTTTTTCTTTTTTGATTTAAGTTTGTCTAAAATTTTAGCCATATGGTTTATTCCCCCTCCTTTAAACTCTTTTTCTTTTCAACCAAATCTTTGGCAAAGGAAGCCAAATCAACTCCCTCTTTCACTTCTTTATCATTCTTCTTTATTTTGTTTAAAGCTCTTTTTAATTTAGTATGCTTAATAAAAACGTTTTCACTAATATTCATATTTTTTATATATTATATTCTTTAATATTTTTTTCTTCTTCTTTTTTATGTCATCTTTAATGCGACCCTCATTAGCAGCATCTTGTGTATCTTTAGCTTTAGTAATCATATATTTTCTTTAGCTATTTTTTTCTTAGTGTCTTTTTTAGTTTTCATGACTTCGCCAGAATAAGATTTTCCATCAAGATAACAAACTCTAATATATATTCCCCTTTTAGGCACTACAGTTCTAACCTTTCCCTTATTCTTCACACAATTAAGAAAATCTTTTGGCATATATTTGTATTATAACATAAGTAACACTTATTCTTTCTTGTTTCTAAGCGAAATTATATAGTCTTGAAGGTCTAAAACACCTTGCCTAATCCCTTGGTACCTGCAAGCATCAGTTGGGTTTTTAAATGGGTCATTAACTTGAAGCATCTGCTCCGCTATACAAGCTCTCTTTTCAGAATATCTTCTAATTGCAAACCATATATCTGTATCATAAATACTCAATAATATCTTTTCCATTTCCTCATCTTTCATATTTAAAGACTGCTCTGGCAATTTTTCATAATGACTAATACTTGGAAAATTTATTTCATTCTTCATATATATTTACCTCTGAATATTCGCAACCCGATTCAACAAAGATGATTCTGGACTGGAAGTTCCTTTGGTTGGTATGTTAGTATTAACCTTCCCACCCCTATTAAGCCCCCTTGGATTAGGAGCCCCTTTAGGAGTAGGCGGCGTCCCCCCCTCTAATAAATTTACAGGTGATGCCATTTCAGCATAACCGCCTGGCTGTCTAGCCAAACCTTCAAATGATTCTGGAGATTCTCCGAGTCTTCCCAATATATCTCTTACCACTTCTGGAGAAACCTTCTTGCCTCCTAACTGCTCTTCAATTGGAGGCTCTTGTACTCCCATCATTTCTTCTGGCATTGGCGGAGCTTCTTGCTCTTGCTTCTTTATGGATTCAAAATCCCAGTTCCAATCAAATAAAATCTTAGCAACCAATTTTTGTTGGTCAATAAATTCGAGCTGTCCAAGCAATTGGAATAAATCCATATCTTGTTTCTTCTTAACTTCATTCTGTCCAGCCAACGCAGGGATAACAGTTGCTTTAAAATCAAACTCTCCCATTAAATCATCTGGTTCGATAACAGGAAAAGCTTCTTTCCCATCTTCTCCTATAATCCTTATCACCATCTCTTCGGTCATGAACTGACTCCACATCGAAACAATATATCTTAATGCAATTGAATAAGACTCTCCTAAATGATTTACAAACAATCTCACCCTCTCCAGAGTGGACTCTCTTAAATGACGAACCTCTGTTGCAGAAGAAGCGCTCCCTCCGCCTCCCATTGAAAAGTCATCAACTCCAGCAGCATATCTTATATCCTCTTTTAACAATTCTTCTTCTCTATACGCACTAGGTTTAATGTCAGACATCTGAACCTCCCTAGCTCCGCTTGGGTCGGGTGAATAAATAATTCCAAAAGGTCTCATTACCAAATCATCCTTATTTATATTAGCCAAAGGATTGACTATCCACATCTTATGAATATTAAGCGTAGCAGAATCCAGCCTTTGATTCTTAAACAAATTAAGCATTACCTGCGGATTCTCCAAAATCATAGGCAATCCATATCCTTCATATTCCCCAGGTATCTTCAAATAAGGAGTTCCAATAAAAAATGTTTCTTTGAAATCATACGGATTAGGCATTGAACCGTCTTTAAGAACAGGAACCTCATTCACCATTACACAAAAATCATCTTCAAACGGTCTCAACCATTCAAATACTTCGTGCATAGTTTTCTTGCCATTCTGATACCCCTCATATCTATTGGTAGCTTCTCCACCACCCTGCCTCATATCAGCCCCTTTCAAAATTTTTTCATGGGTTTTTCTGACTTCCAATCTTATAGAAGCATAATCAGTCAAATCTTTTGTACCCCCTTCCAAAGCCATATCCAACTTCTTCTTATCAATATAATTATACCTTCTTCTAATTTCTTCTTCAGTTAAAAGCAATCTCTTAAACCAATATTGTTTTTTTTCTTCGTCAACATTATGCCAGTCATACCATAAGCTATAATTATCAACCCATTCTATGTAAGGAGCATCATAAAAAACCTCTTCCCTGGTGTCCCAACTGTATTTCTTCTTATCCAAATCTTTAGTATTTAAAAACTTCATCTTCCTAACATCCTTTTTCCAATACACTTGCATATATCCCATTCCATAAATCAGAGCGGAGCTAACTAATTTTTCTGCGGTAGCATCCGCCTTAGCAATCTCCCATGTATAATTGAGCAAATCATTCACTTTAGAAGCTTTCATCTGGTCGTCTTCATTTCTACCCTGAACAACAAACTCTGGTCTAGCATCCAATATGCGAGGCTTCAGAGTTTCCACAATAGATTGAACGTATGGAACTGATATATTTGCCTGCCACTTCTTTATCTCTTTAGCCCTATCGCTATTGTCAGCTATATATATTTTGTACGACCTATCCAACCGAGGCTTAATGCAATTAATAAAGTATAATTTAGTATCATCTTTTTGTAATTTAAAACGACGAATCTATTCATTTTCATTTTTTGTAAAGTCTCTACTAGAATAATAATTTTTTGCCATATATTTTAATATGAATAACTTTGAGGCAAATGCTTTGTATAATCTATTTGCTCCAATTTTCCACTATATAATATTTTAAATCCCTGGAACCCTATAGCAGCTGCAAAGATACAATCATCATGCGATTTACCTTCTGGCTTCATTCTTCCATTATCATCATATACAAACACAGCCATTTCATTTAGTAATTCCCTACTATGTATAAATAACGCTTTCTCCCTTAATACTCTTGCAAAATCATCTATTAATAATTCCCTATTGGCACCAGTGGTTCTCCATCCAAGCCTATCGGTAAATGACATTCCGATTGCATCGAATTTACCCTGCCTAAAATATATATTAGGATAAACTCCTTCACGCAATCTATTTACTACTAACAACCCATGACTATTAGTTTCTGGTATCATCAAAGCATTATTATATTTTCTACCTATATAATCCAATCTTACAGCGAAAAGTTCTGGAGGGAGCAACTCCCTAAAAAACGCAACCTCTTCACCAGTCTTTCTATTCCATACAACACCCACGCTGTAATCACCGCCCTCTACGCCTTCCGATGAATCAGCCCCAACAACATAAATGCCATCAGGCTCTGGCGGCCTGTATATCCTCCATTGATTATCTCGCACAACAGTAAACTCATTATCTGGGTCAAGTTTGTTTACATCACCATCTTTAAGTATGTTATTAAATTGAAAATCTATTATTTCCGTGTCAAATACGTTTCTGCCAGATGCAAGGAACTTGCAATTATGCACAACTCTTCCATTCGCAGTATAACTATTATCTATATCTACTTCTAAATTATATACTTTAGTTGAACGATATTCTTTATCTATTTTTCTTATCTTAGCAGCTACATTATATTTATATAATTTTATTTTATTTAATTTATATGCTTTTGTTCCTGGAAAAATTCTTTTTTTATATATTCTTATTGTATATATATCTTTACAATATATTTCCTTATCTCTGTTTTGAAATTTAGCAAAATGACCTTTATTGATACTAATTCCAGACCTATATGATAATGAATGTGCTAATAATTGAATTTGATATGCTAACATTTTTGATATTGTACAATACTGGTCTTTTATACTGGTTACAACACATCCATCACCTTTTATCAAAATATCATATAACAACTTTTCGTACCCTGCTATTAATTCAAATGGAATTTTTTTGTTTGCTGCTCCAGACCCGCAATGTTTTATTAAAAACTCTCCCAATTCACAATCATTTACATCAATACTTATCGCTTTTCCATCCTTTTTTCTTACTAAAATTTTATTATTAGTAAGTTTTTTCAAACTTTCTATCAATTCATGTTTATTTTCTTCCTCATCAATGGATAATGAAAAATTAATTATTTTATTCCAATAATTACCTTCTGTTATAAACCATCCAATCACCTTTAATAAATCTTCTGATATTATTTTATTTTTTTTTAACAATGGTTTAGCAAAAGTAACACTATCTCCTTTTTTTAATTTATGCGCTTCAACCCATTTATTATTTTTTCCATCATTACATATTCTAAATGGATGCTCTTCAGTACAAACAATTGGAATACTATTACCATAAGAATGTATCTTGTATATATCATTGCAATAATCCCTAACCGAAGTTGCTAAAACTTTTCTATATCTATTTGAATGAGCAAGAACATAATCACCAACATTAATATCTTCTATATTTTTAACTCCATCATTAGTAATTACTGAAGTTCCTTTTACAAAGCATCCGTATTCCTGAGCGAACGCAACCTTCCCTATCTCTTTTTCTTTCTTTCGCATTTGTTCTTTGCTTTGTCCAGTCAACATTACTTTTCCATTTCTTCTGATAATAATTGTTCCATTTTCATTTTCAGGGCACCACACTTTCCCTTTGTAATATTTGTATTTCTTTTTTATATTACCAACAAAATTACATTTTTTTATTCTTACATTATAACATTTGTCTTTTTGTTTTCTTTGAAATAAATTTGAATTTGCTCCAATTAAAGTCGCTAGGATTTGAAAATTATCTGCAAATATTTTTTCTTTTTGCGTAAAAATTTCATTATTTATATTCTTATATCCATCAGCTTCTATCAATGTATCTTTTAAAATAATTAATTGTTCATAAGTCAATTCTAAAATAAAATCTAAAGGTAGGCTTTTTTTATTATATAATATTTTTCTTATTTCTTTCGTTGATTCTGAATGTATTCTAATTTCTCCGCATATTCTATTTCTCCTTAAATACTTAGTATATTTTAAATTTAAAATTTTACACAATTCTTCAATCCTATCTAGGTTTTTTCCTATATTTTGATAAATATATATTAAATATCTTTCAAAGCTAGCTTCTGCCGTAATCCATCCAATTAATTCTACAAATTCATCTGAATATTTTTTTGTTTTATTTTTATGCCATCCATTAGTTGTTAACGGCATTTTATCAGAAGTTTTTATATCAATAGCTTTTTTTAATTTCCATTTGTTTTTAATATTATGATAATTAAATGTTTTATATATGCAATTATGGTTTGGAGTAACTAACATATCAATATTATTATTATTGAAATGCAGCATTTTTCCATCATAATCATATTCAAATTTATTAATAGCTTTTTTTATTTCTACTTCTTCAGTTTCTAAATTAACAGTAAAATGTTTTTCTCCTATTTTAAAATCTTTTCTTTTTTTCCATCCATCCATAGTTAGTATTTCAGTATCATCATCAATACAATACCCCCACCACCAGCCATACATCTTTTTTTCATATCCGTTATCTTCTTCCATCCACAATCTGTGATACAAATTTCCCATTCCCCTCGGGGTCTGATGTCCAACAAATCCATTATAAATAACTGTATGTCCATCATCTACGGTAAAATCATATACATTTTCTTCAATAGGTATTATTTCCTTTATTTTATTATAAAAATATTCCTTTGGCTTCTCTACAAATTTTCCATTTAATATTTTGTCTATAAATATTTTTTTAAAGTTATTAGATATGCTTAATACATTTTTTTTCCTAATACTTATAATTCCAAAATTCAATAAAATAACTTGAAGTACTCTTAAAAACTCATTATCTTCACATTCATATATTAAATTTTTATTGAATATTATTTTGAATAATTTCACCAATTCTTCTCTTTTCCATTCTGCTATTTCTCCGCCTGAAGATTTTGGAAACAATTCTTGTCCATATTTAATTGTCAATTTATCTCCAACTTTTAAATCTTTTGCTTTTTTAAATTTCAATTCACTATCCTCCAAAACAAATAATTTATGAACAGAAGACATTCCTATCTCATAACCATTTTTTGTTATTATCTTAAATCCTTTTCTTATACCGCTATTATAATAAGTATTAGTTGGTTTTAATCCATAATGTCCATCCAGTAAAATATCTTTACCAGTAGAAAATCCAAGGTTATCCCAGTCATGTATATTTTTTATATATTTCAATCCGTTATCAGTTAGAATTAATGTATTTCCAACAACACAGCTTTCCACCACCAGCTTACCGCCAGGCGGTATAGATTCCTCCAAGCCAAGCATCTTTTCTTCGGCAGAATCCCAACTTGAAAGCTCTGTTACTAAGCAGTTTGAGCACACTCCAGATGTTGTCATAAAGCTATGCGGCTCATTTTTAAGACCAATGTCATAAACAAATCCATTATATTTTTTTTCTGTTATATTTTTTATAAGATACCATCCATCTTTATATGCTATTTGGCATCCTTTAGTATTTTCCGCTCTTTCAAAATATATCTTATTGTTTTTTCTTATTTTTATTTTATGGTCCCTTGTAAGAAGAAGTTTCGGCAATCCGTCTATAATCAATTTTAATATATATCCAGAATAATATAACTTAGACTTGCTTTTAACAATGTCATACTCGCAGTTACCATTTAAAACATATTCTCCGATATTAATATTCTTTATTTTTTTTATTTCATTATTTTTAACAAATACATTTGTGTCGCTATGAAGACAATTATGAATTGTATAACCACGCCCAACATCTTTAGTATTCGACAGTACCAATATCTTTGATTGAGTCTTCGGAAAAGATATTTCTCGTTTCGAATTATATTCAACGGTAGGTCTAAATTCTAAAGGGGTTGTATGAAAAAACGTTTTAACTTTATCAAGAAGTTCCTGAACCATGTCAGCATTATAACCAATCAACGCAGTGGTTATGCCAGGACGCACAATAGTGTCTACGTAGAAATAGCCAGTCACGGCGGTAGAAAAGCCAAGCTGCCGACTCTTCAAAATTATCACCCTGCTGTTAGTATTTAGAGCATTAAACAAATCCTTCTGAGCCTCATTCAAAATGAATGGATGCAGTCCGCCCTGTTTGGTTTTAATCTTGCAGAAATTTTCTAAGTAATATTTATGGTCCTTAATTTTCTTTAATAATTCTACTTTGTTATTCATATAAATTTGCACCTATCGCCTTTTCCTTTTTAATTTGCTGCTCTTCAGTATAAGGAATCTTAGGCGCATCAACTTCGTACACTACTTTTCCCTCCAATTCATTTGCATGCTCCTGGAGAGCATCCTCCCAATTCTTGCCAGCCTCTTCGCCAGACTCTTTGTATTCATCAAGCCCAATGGATTTAAGAATAGTTTTATAACCCTGTAATTTCACATTCTCGTTTTTAGCATTATTACAAATGTCTTTCAATCCGCTAACAATTATATCCAATGTTAAACCGTGCTTAGCAAGAGCAGCATGATATTCTTTGCGCATCGACAACTTATCCAACGTTCTATAAACCTCGGCTACATTCCTAAAGCCAGCCATCTCTTTAAGTTTTTGAGGGTCAGTGGTAACGCTAAGCGCCTTCAACAAGATATTCTGCTGAAGAACATTCGGTCTGTAGAAACCAACACCTCCGCCATCAATGCTTTCCACTGGTCTTAATTTACCATTTTCTGACATAGGGAATATGAGCTTTACAATCCAGAACGTAATAAGTCTTACCCAGTTCGTAATTGTAACAACTAATAAAATTTATAATATAATCCAAAAATTCAGAATAAGAAAACCTCTCTTTCTCACAAATATCTAACAATTCCATTCTATACTTCTCCATTTTGTATACTGGAAGCAACATAGAAAGAGTATTATGCTTATAAGGAAACTTATAATCAAAAGGACTGTCAGAAAAGAACCTAGGGAAAAAATCTGGTATATAACTCTTAACAATCCTACTTAAATCACTAGGAAATATTTTATTTTCAAAATTACAAAGACTTCTACAATAAAAAGAAAAATCACTATTGGCGGAAACAAACTTACTTTTCTCATTACTCCTACTCTTCATCCATTCATATTTAATAATGAAATCAAAGAGAAAAGAAGAGTATTCACCCAGTAAATCATTAAACCAAGTCAAGTTATTCACATTCTTAACAAACTTCCTCTCAACTAGGCACTCTCTCTTTTTATCTGAAAAAACATCTTCATATAATTTTTCATATTTCTTCATTTGGAACTACTGGAGGAGGAACATCCATGGGACTGCCATCATCTAATTGTCTCATCGAGTCATCCAATCCATTAAAAGCATTCTCAAAAAGAATCCGCAAATCAGGGTTTTGATTATCCAGCCTCTCCAAAAACTCCCTAATAGAGCCAATGTCATTAACATCAACACCGTTCTCAGCCATAGCGGAAAATAACTTCTTGATTAATGCATTTTTACCGCTTTCTACAACATTATCACTTTCAATCTTACTAGTATTCAACTTTTTTCTCCTAGTTTCCAATTCGGAAAGCATTTTTTTTATATTCATAAACTTGTAAAAAAATTATTAATTTATATATTTATTATAACATTAGTAACAAAAAAACCAGCTATCTCTAGCTGGCTTCACCTCCTATCTATATATTTATCTAGTTTTTCACAAGGTTTAAACTTCAACTTCTTCTTAATCCTACTCTCAGAATACATATGATTTCCTTTTAAATTAGAAATATCCACTCTATGCACAACTCGGTCAACTATCTTAAACCTACCCAAGTCTGGCAAATCAATCACCTTCTTATCAACACAAGTCTTAACAAGCATCTTAACCAAGGCATAGTAATACTTAGCAGCCAAGTCCCTGTTCTTCACCCCCATATAAGCTTTTAACTCTTTAAAAAATTTAGGATTCTTCATAGTAAGCAGGGGAAGGGGGTCTATCCCCCTCCTTTGCCTATTATAACTATATGATACCCTTACCCTACTACATAGAATAATCTTTGTCAAGCTATTTGACAGAAGGAGCATAAATCACCGTAAAATATCTTGGCAAATTCCAAAAAAAGATTCCCCGTGAAAAAAAAGTTTTTTTGGCTTAGCGCAGCGAAATTCTAAAACGCTAATTACTAGGTATTTCTGTCAAGAATATCTTTTATTAGTAGCACTTTATGTTATAATATAAATTAGGATGAAAATTATAAAATTATTTTTTTGAATTTACCTAGTTATATTATAAAAAAACGACCAAAGCACCCATATCTTGTTTTTGCCCCCTATTTGCCTTTCTAAGAGCTTTTGATAGCTACTGGTATGATTGGACTTTTTGAACTATATATATACTCCTGCGAACAGCTAGGCTGGTCTGGGGAAGCGTTAGAAGGGGGGGGGTGCGACAAGTTTCTAGTTAAGCTTCTAGTTAATTTTCTAAACAAGTTTCTAAACAAGTTTCTAAACAAGTTTCTAAACAAGTTTCTAAACAAGTTTCTAAACAAGTTTCTAAAAGCGCAGCGGAATTATTTAGGGTCCTTTTTAAGCCCGCGCCCGCCTGCACCCCCCAAAAAAATCAAAGCACTCCCCCCCTCCCCTATGCTTATCTAACATATTTTTATACTTATGTGTCGTAAAATATTATACTTCACTTAATACATATTACATAACGTAATGGCGCAAATCTCTTTTTTTTGGGTATATATATAATATATATATATCCAATCTGTGTATAACTATACTTGTATTTCCAATTAAAGTATGATATAATAAGGGTATAGAATAAAGCCATTTACTTTAAACAAAAAACCTTTCTAGTCATTCCCGCCATTGCGCAAGCGATAGCGGGGACGGATTAGCGGGAATATAACTGTATGGATTTATACAAAAATATGTATTACTGTAAAGAGATTAAAGGAACGTCGGGAAGCGGGGAAACCTACGAAATGTCAATAGCATTATTAGGATTAGACGGCAAACCAGATTGCCAGATTGGTCATTTTGGCTATAACTTCTTTTTTCGTACACCGTACGGCACACATTATAAAAAGTATAAAACAGCCAAAATCATGGAAAAATCAGTAGAAAAAGTTCTAAAAAATAATGGTTTTACTAACTTGGAATGGATAACAGTACAGGATTAAACAGGGATTAGGCGACAGAAAAATCAAAAGGGCTACTGGAAACGGTAGCCTTTTTGTTTTAAGCTAAGAAAATGAGGCGCTGTGTTGCGCTGTAAGCAGTTTTAAACGTGGCGATGGTGTGTTTATACCTTTATAAAGCGAAAAATAGGCTTTAAAAATCCGCTACCGCTTTTTACTTGCGCTTGTTTGTATTTTTTTTGCTTGTTTGTATTTTTTTTGCTTGTTTTTTAAAGCAGGTTATGGGTATATACCCATTTTTTAAAGTAAGATTGTTAGGTTATGGGTATATACCCAAATCATATTTGGCCAACCTTAGGCAAATCAATGGCACTTGACACGTTTAAAATTTAGTGATAGGATATAAGTATATAATACAGCTATATAATACAAGTCAATATATTTTATCATGAAGGACTATGTGTTAAATAACTGTTAACATTCTCTCCCGCTTTATTCTCCCTTGCGAGATGTAGGCGGGAGAGGATAAAGGGCGGGACTTTATCCGCCTATAAGCTATTTAAAAATATGAGAAACTATCATTTGGAAAAAAAGACAGCTAACGGGTACAAACTCATTAGCACGTTTCCAAGTTATCAGGAAGCAAGTCAAGCAATTTTATCATCTAATGAAGCAAGAGACTACAGAATAGTCCCTAGCGTTAAAAAGCAAAAAAAAATCATTCTGGGTAAGACTAATTATTTATTAGGTAAAAATGAAGAGGGTCAAAAAGTATGGTTATTAGCGCCTTCATGGGATTGCGGGCATTATTGGGGGTTCGGATATGTAGAGATATATAATAAACTTCAAACGGATTTAGAAAGCCATGAGCATGTTAATAGTTCGTTGCTTGGAATGTATAATGATAAAAAGCGGGAATATTGTAGTAATATTTTTGACGCTAGAAAGTTTGAAGGGACTGCTTTCACCGAAAAAGAGGGCTGGAAGTTGTCGGAATTATTTGAAACTTTTTATCACTTAAAAGAACAAGCTGAATTTTACAATCTGGGTGGAATGCATACTAGCGAAAATCCGTTAGCAAATATGCTAAAAAATAAAGACTTGGCAGATAAAATCAACAAAGAGTTATTGCCAAAAGTATTTGACGCTATTATAGCAATACTATCGCCAGACGAAACAACAAAAGAAGAGAATGAAATGTTAAAAAAAGAGAAAGCGATTGAAATATTAAAAGAAGAGAATGAAATGTTAAGTGAAATATTAAAAAATGAAATGTTAAATGAAATATTAAAAAGAGAAAGAGATTGAAATATTAAAAGAAGAGAATGAAATGTTAAATGAAATATTAAAAAAAGATATTATAAAATTATTTTATTAAAAAAGTATGTATTTATACCATTCCCCCCCTTTTGGGGGGGTTTGGTATGGATATAACCAAATTATTGACAGAATTAAACAATACAAACCTACTACGGATTACTGGCAGTTTCGCAGACGGTACGCAAAGGATAGGAAGCGACATTGACTTTTATATAAAGCCAGATAAATTTGATACCCCAAGGGATAAGCGCAATATACTTTTAATTATTGCTATCCTTGAAAAGTATAAAATAAAATTGAATAGCGTGTGTACTGGGTGCTTATCAACAATAGGGGAGAATAATAATATACCCGTTGAACTTGAATTTTCTAATTTTTACAATAAGAGAAAAAATAAATTGAAAGAGGTTGTAATATATGGGATAACTTATTAAAAACTATAAAACTAGTAAAAATCACAATTTATAAATCATAACATGAAAAAACTATGCACGCTATTAAACAATTAAACAAAAACAAAAACAAAAACGATTTAGAAGGGTATGTAATCAATACTATTTTGGATTATGTAGATTTAGATGATGAGGTTAAAGAATACAACGACTTGGAAGAGCGGGAGGAGCTAATAGAAGAGGAAAGGTTGGAAGAGTTAAAAGAGTTGATTAATGAAGGGGTCGGGAGATTCTTTATTGATTTATGGCAATGCGGTTGCGAGGGCGGATTTATTAGCGAATTGATTTATTCCAATGATGCGGAAGCGTTTTTTGATAAATATCAAGAGGATATTGAAGAGTTGAAAGAGGAATATGAAAATATGACTGGGGAGGCCATGAGAATAAAAGGCAATATAAAAAACTGGTTGGCTTGGTTTGGATTTGAAGCTATGGCTAAACAAATTGAAGATAATTTGAATATCTAAATAAACCTTTACCATTTCCCATTAAAATTCTAGTGGGATTTGGCAAAAATTTATTTACATATTTAAAAAAAACATTATGCCTCAAAAATATTTACCTTACAACAAGTCAAATTTGGACGGTAGAATCAAAATTTTACCGTCCAAATATAAAAAAGTAAAAACATTATACAGGGAATTAAAATCATTAAGAGCAGTAGGCAAAATTTATAAAGTAGATAAAAAAACTATATCTCTTATTGTTAATCCTAAAGTCAAGGAAAAACAAAAAGAATATAACAAAGGTAGGTGGGCTATATATTACGATTCAGAAAAACACAGTAGGGCAATAAAAAAATATAGAACCAAAAAGAGAAAAAATAATTTTGTCAAGTAGTTTTTTTATATTTACCCGCTATCCTTTATAGAATAGTGGGCAAGTACAATTTATAAACCTTTTATAAACCTTGAATAATCCCCCCCCCTCTTATAAAAAATGGGGGGGGATTGCAAACATTATGAGATTGGGAACTTATAGTACAATTGATTGCACTACGGATAAAATAGATGAGGCATTTCAATTTTTACAAAAAGAGTTTGAAAAGATTGGGGGCGAAGTTAGAAAAATTTACAATCCCCATGACTTTGGAGCTTATCCCTCCTTTGAAATTGATTGTCCGTATAAAATAAAAGAAATAAAAGACTGGTTATCAATGAATGAATTTGAGGAATTGACAAACGAGGAGTTAAAGGAATACGACAAAAAAGAAAAAATGGCGGATGATTGGCAAGATAAAGCAAATGAAATTGAGAGTAAATATAATAAAAAATTTGAAAAATATTTATAGCCTTTACCATTTCCCATTAATATTTTAGTGGGATTTGGCAAGGGTGGGAATTTATCCGCCTACAAATTTAAAAAAATATGAACATTGAAAAAATTAAAAAAAGGTTTTTTGAGGAATACCCCAAAGGGGTTGAACTAATTGACATTGATTATCACGATTATTTGACTAGTGAACAATTAGAAGAGTTAACAAAAACTGGTTTGGTTGATAGCTTATATGAAAATGATTGGATGTTAGAAGCTGAATTTGACAACATTGATTATATTTTTAAGGAATTGTTTACGAAAAAGGAGCAGGATAAAATAAACGAAAATGATGAGTTGTGGGATTTTTTTAGAGATTTATGCTTTGAAAATAACACAAGCAATCCTCTTAAAGATTTGTTGGAACATACAAGCAGCAGCTATTTTTATTATGATTTGGATTATTATGTAGATAGCCTATTTGGAGAAGATGTAGAAAAAATTGGAAAAGATATAGCCAAATTTTTAAGAATTTCATACAAAAAATATCAAAAAGAATTAAATAGTATGATTGAAAATGCGCATTATGGAGGGATTTTAGTCGTTCTTTTTACTGCCAGTCCTGCTGATTTATTTGCTAAAAATGGCAAATATATACAATTTATTGATGATTACGAGCTTTGCATAATGGATAGATTCAACGGTAGTGGTTGGACTACAGAAAAAGACGTTGGAAAATTGACTTTTGATTTTGTGCGGGAGAATTTACACAATGATGAGGGTTGCGGGGGGTATTCTTTTAGCGGGGATGTTTGCGGAATGACTATTGGAGCGGAAGCGGATTTTTGCATAAAACACAAAATACTTAAAAAGGATAAATTGATAAAAATATCAGAAAACGAAAGCACAAAAGAATTTTTGGAGCAAGAAAAAAAATATAAAGAAGTATTCGCTAAGGGGGGGTGCAGTTTTGGAGATATGAATATAAAAAGACATAGAAAAAAGGAATATATCAATTCATTTCCCTGCGGAACGAGATGTAAAGCCTGCGGAACATTTTGGGTTGATTGATTATTGTCCTTTCCCCCCTTTTAGGGGGGGGGTTAGGATAATAATTTATAAATTCTAACTTTAAAACTTTATAAAAACCTTTAAAACACTAGAACATTTTGAAACATGAATTATCTTATTTTAAATGGGAAATAATAAAAATATGAAGCAAGCAAAAAATACCCTTTGGCTAATAATACTATATTTAGCCATAATAACTATTCTATTAACATTTGCCTTTTATACTGCCAATAGAGAATTTGAAAATAATCTCAATAGGCTTTATGAAGACATAAAAAAATATGAATAAATATCATAATCACGCTAATAAAAGAGCCAAAAAACTAATTTCTAATTTTAGAAAAATAACACAAAAAAACAAAGTAAGTAAAGATTTCGGGCAATCCCTTGCCTTGCGCTTTAAAGACACTTTGCTTAAAGAAGACAATCTCCCCTACAAAGAAATACAAACCTTGTATTCCCTTGTCAGTAAAGAGATTAGAAAAATAACTATATGACAGAATATACATTTTTTGTTGATGTAAACGACGGTGAATGTGCTAGCTTTAAAGCAGAAAGCCTTAATGAAGCAAAAGAAATGTTTAAAGAAAGTTTTCCAAAAGACTTTGACAAAATAAAGACAATAACTAGCTTGGAAAATGGGTATGAGGAAATTTTATAAAAATAATTATTAAACAACTTTCAATAAAAATAACTATAATATGAAAAAAGAATACAAAGTTAAAATTTATGAGCGACTAAGAGAATTTGAGGTTAAAGCTAAGTCCATAGAAAACGCAAAAACAAAAGTCTTAGAACAGGAAGGATATTTAGATTGGGCAGATATAATGATAACGAAAAAATAATACTAACAGAAGAAAATTTATAAATCCTAAAATAAAATAATTATATGTCGAGTCAAATAAAATTTATTACTAGAAATTTATTGATAAAATTTAATAAATATAAAAATCAAAGGAATGTCAAAAATCCTATTATTATCGCCAAATATACAAATCCTCTTGGCAATGAAAATTGGTTTGCGATTGAATACAATGAAACAAATAAAACATTTTACGGATATGTGGAACATGAAAAAACTTGGCGGGAGTTTACATTGTCCGAATTGAGAGAGTTTAAAGGCGAATATGGGCTTGGTTTAACCAGAGATTTGCTATTTGTTGTTAGAACTACTAGCGAAACAATTCCAGAAGCCTTAGTTTGTAAAGACAGTTCCCCTCACAAAACATTGCAATGCGAAAATAATAAAATCCTATATGATAAAAAAGAAATTACTCCGCAAATCGCTGAAATGCTTATAAATCTATGGAATAAATTTTATGACTTTGTAGATAAAAACGAAAATACAAAGGCTTATTTAGTAAAAACTATATGCAAAGAGGATTTATTAGACTGTTTGAAATTAGAGGAAATCAAACATATTACGGAGGGAGATATGGAAACAATAGCTGATAAATTGGGAGAGGCTTTAAATGATGATTATTGGATAAGTCTTGACATAATTGTAAAATCTATTATAGATGAAAAGCCTATTTGCAAAAAATGTAAAAAATTTTATACTCCCAAAGATAAATATACATGCTCTAATTGTGGAGCTAAAAATAAATCTTAAATTAAAAAAACCGCCCACGCAGGCGGAAAAGTAAAAAAAACTTTTTTTAAAAACTTATCTACAAAAGTAGAAATCTATAATAATAATATATCTATAATATATCATTGTCAAGACTCTATTTTTGCTAAAAAATATGAAAAAAATAAAAACAGGTAAAGAATTAAATATAAATCTGCAAAAATGCGCAGAACTAATGAGGGGCAGAGTATACCAATATAAGAGCGCTGGAAATTGTATATTGGAGGCAGGCTATTATCGGAGGGGGAGAAGTATGAATAGGCAACTAGACGGAACAACGCCAACATATTGGGATATATACTATCTATCTGACGAAGGGACAATCGAAACATTATGTTATAATACATCACCTCGCCGCTCATCACAATTGTTAAGAGCCTTAAAAGATGGCACAATCCATAACATTAGCCCCAACATAATTCAAAATTATGCGACTAACGGCTATACAACAAGAAGGGGACTTTTTGCTAATTATGAAAAAAAAGAGGAAAAAATAAAACAAATAGCACAAAGCCACGCAGATTATATGGGATTAGAAACTGGGAACAGCACCAGAGACCATTATAACAGAGTAGCTATGAGATAAATAAAATAACACCTCAACAATTTTTTTGCCGCTCTTAAAAGTAACGGTAGATGACCATCTTCTATTACAAGAGCATAATAACTTTAAATAATATGGGAAAAAATTTTAATATAGAAATAAGAAAAAACTGCAAAATTTGCGGCAAGCAACTACCTAATTGTCGCTTTCGCACTTTTTGTAGTAAAAAATGTAGGAACAAAAGCTATTATATTAAAAATGAGAAAAAAAATGCGGAATGGACAAGGCGGAGAGATGATAAAATAGCTTCTATTCCTGCTAAAAACAAATTACAATGCCAAGTTTGCGGAAAGTGGTATAGAAAGGTCGGTTCTCATGTTTGGCAAAAGCATAAAATGTCAGCAAGAGAATATAGGGAGGCGTATGGGTTTGACGTTAAGAAAGGTCAATTGCCCGACGATTTAAAAAAATTAAAAGCAGATTATGCAAAAGAAAACGAAACAATGAACAATGTTATCGAGGGTGGGAAAAAATACAGATTTAAAAAAGGACAAAAGGGAGTCGGTATTTACAAACGCTCTCAACAAACTCTAGAAAGACTTAAAACTTTATACAAATATTCGAAAAATAAAAAACTTTAAAATCATAAAAAATACAATCTTATGAGAAGAAAAATGACACCAGCTAAATTAAAATTCATTCTTGATAATCCAGTAATCCCATCAGATAAAATGGCAAAAATTTTGAATGTAAAGCCAAATCTTGTTAGACTTTGTAAAAGCAGATTAAGGAAAAGGGGAATAAAAATACCTAAACCATATCGCACAAGCACTTGGGAAAAATTAGATGAATTAATTGAAGAATGGAAAAAGAAAAAAGAAAAAATGGAAAAAAAGAATAAAGAAGATGAAGGAAAAATTTTTAGTATTATTAAATAAAAAAAATATATGATTTTCAAATTATTGAATTTATTAAGAAAAATTATCATTACAATCTTTTCAATTGTTTCTATGCCGATTATGCTTTCAGCGTTTTTATTTGTTGGACTTTTTGCAACTAACTGGGAAGACGAGATGGAAAGAGAAAATTTTGCAGAACTAGTTAAAGATATAATAACATTTAAGTTTTTCTTAAATTAAAAAAAACAATCTACAAGGAATAGCTAGAGCGCAGTACAAAATCAGACAAAGACTAGTGTTTTTGGAAAAAAATACCAGCCTCCACTTATCAAATACTACAATATCTCATCTAGCTATTTCTAATAGATTGTTTTTTTGTGAAAATAAGTTAAATAATCTTTTTAATCTTTTTAAACATTTCCTGATTCTTCACCAATTCATTCCTGGCATTATCTCGTCCGACTCCAATCCTCTTTTTCTCGTAAAAAAACGTGTTCCCCTCTTTTATAATAAACCCTTTCTCCACAGCTATATCAAATATATCACCGCCTATGTCGATTCCACTATCAAAATACAAATCTACTTCCATAACGCCAAACGGATTTGCTACTTTGTTCTTCTCCACCTTAACTCTGAGCCTATTTCCTATAATCAGCTCATCCTTATTCTTCAATTTCTTAATAGTCTTAACCTTCATTCTGATACTGGAATAAAATTTAAGCGATAAACCTCCAGTGGCTATTTCCCCTGTCCCAGCAAACATACCTATCTTATTTCTTAGTTGGGATATAAACAAGACTGTTGTGTTGTTTTTAGCTGCTGGGGCAGTGATGGCTCTCAATGCTTTACCAATTAATCTTGCTTGTAGCGCAACAGTATGCTTCTCAATATTGCCCTCTAGTTCTTGCTGTGGCGTTATATTGGCTGTGCTATCCACTACTATCAACCCAAACACACCTTTATTAACAAAATCAATCAATATATTCATAGCATTTTCTCCATTCTCTGGCTGTATAAGAACCATATTTTTTACATTCACTCCCAGATTAGCTGAATACTTGGCGGAAAAACACGCTTCCGCATCTATCCAAGCCACATTCTTATTAGCTTTTTGAAACTGAGCGGCAATATGAAGGGCTACTGTGCTTTTTCCTTGGCTCTCCATTCCATACAAATCAATAATCCTGCCAAGCGGAATTCCACCTACGCCAAGTATCTTATCAAAAGAATAACATCCAGTAGACACTGCCTCAAGCTCATTGCCCTTCTCATCTGCAATGACAGCAGTGTCTTTACCATACTTCTTGTTTGTTTCTTTTAAAATTTCTTTTATATTCATATTAGCCTCCTCCTCATTGTTAGCAACTACTATTACACTATCATAAGTATCATAGCCATTGCTAACATTTTGTGAAATTTTATATATTTTTATACTATTTTAATAATTTATCTAAATCATAAAATTTATCTACTGGAATCCAAAACTTCCATACCATTTCATCATAAGTTATTTTTTCAAATTCATCATATCTCCACAATCCATTATTACTTCCTAAGTCCTCCCTTATTTTGCTCGAAACGCTATTTAATAACTTTGTCCTATAATTGTATACTTTTTGATTTCTATAACCAAAAAAATACGTTGAAAAAGTAACAATTATTAATGAAATTAATAATACAATATAAGTCATATAGTTTTTTTAATTAAATTATTTAATACCAGTTATCGAAGTTTCAATTTCTATATTGCCACAATCTTGACATTCTTTCTTATAAATAACTACAATTTGCATATAGTTATTTGGTCTTTAAAATTTACATCATTAAGTCGGAATTAGACCCTAACGCTTCATAAATCTTAACTGTTTCCTCGTAATAATCCTGCTCTATCCTATGTAATTTCACATCTATACTATGCTTAATAAGAATTACTGAAGCAATTAAAATTCCGACTGCAATAACAAAATATATTCTAAACTTCTTCATATAATTAAGATT
>Ga0180008_1001016_pt1 | contig 19345 bp, 24 predicted proteins | sample MM_PW_MetaG_FD_121121 | JGI IMG/M metagenome (GOLD analysis project Ga0180008, IMG submission 121121) | Groundwater microbial communities from the Aspo Hard Rock Laboratory (HRL) deep subsurface site, Sweden - MM_PW_MetaG | ecosystem: Environmental > Aquatic > Deep subsurface > Groundwater...
ATATATAGAGAAGATGAATCTATCATATTATCAAAAGATAACAACGAGAAATATGATGTTGAAAAATATATGACAAAGAATGAAATCAAGAATGATACTCTTGTTCTTGTATCAAAACATCTTCCACGACATAACATTTTCAAGATATATTATTATTTGAAAGAAATATTAAAAAATCATGGTGGGATATATATCACTAACACTGGCGGTTTGATAGCCATCGTTACAATATTACAATTTTTTGAGAAACAATATTATAACACTAAACTTTTACATTCATTAATAATAGCTGACACTAACAAAGGCAAATCTGTACAAACTAAGGTATGGTCAAGATTGTTAATGGATGGTTATTACATGGAAAATTGTCAACGATTATCGTTACCGAAATTGTCAGGCGGGATGCAGGACATAAAAATTGGTAATAAAACAAAAAAAATATTTAACACAGGCATACTTCACAATTATAATTATATCATATTAAATGAAGGTCTTGACATATTATCCAGTGATGTCAGGAACAAACAGAACGAGATTGCTAACATGTTAAAATCGTTGCTTGACGATGATAAAATATCTATCAATGTCATGGGTGGAGGTTCATCTGTACGTAATGCTACATTGGCAATAGTAGCCAATTACCCGACACATATACTAAATTCTAACAAGAAAGAATTAGCAAAAATATATAACCGATTGGTGTATGAAGAGAAAGAAAAAAGTGGCAGTTATGACACAATATACCCATATTTTAAAGAGGATTGGAACATTCTACGTCTTGGTAAATACATAAAAAATGTGAACTGGATATTGTATGAAGCGTGTGTCAGTCAAGAACGGCACTGTTATAACAGCGATGTTGACATGTATAGTGGTCTTAGTGTCCCTAGCATGCGCCGATTCCCGTTATATCTCAAAGTCCAAAAAGATAAAGAAATAAATGATAATGATAAACGAGTTCTTATACACGGCGATAAATTAAAAAATAATATATCATTGATGAACAAGAATATTGACGTGAAAAAGATACATAGTGAATTGGTAACATTATTTCCTAAGATTGAACATCCTGAAGATGTCTTGATAGAAGTATACGATTATTTGGAAGATATGTGCCAGAAATACCCAAAATTTAATGACAGGTCGATTGATAAATCCGTGTTACGCAGTATAATTTTGACAATGATGAATATTCAATGTTCAGAACATTTAGATGATGACACAAAACAATTGTTTTATATGCTTATTATCCAGCCAGCGGAAGATAATTTTATTAGTTCTAAGATGTTTAATTTACAGGATGTCACAATTAACAATAAAGAGGAAGAATATTATAATAGTAAAGTCAAGGATAACAAATTATGTGAATTCTTGGGTTACGATAACATGTTGATAATTAAGTAAACTGATGATAGCATTTTTCTTATTACAATAGAAAAAATAGAAAAGTTTTTATATTGTATCTTATTTTACTATATTAAAATGGGTGAAAATCAAGATGATTGGCTTCAAGCAATGATTATAGGTTTAATATTAATTTTATATATCATGACAATATTTAATATCCATTTAGAAAATAGTATGAAGATTGTCACTGAAGGATACAATATTGACGGCGACAAAAGGATTTATATCGGTGATAAACAGTGTGATATTATTTGTGATAACATAAATATAACAAATGATATTGACGACAATTATATAACATTTCATGGTCACGGGAATTGTATGGTGACATATAATCAATCAACAATGAGGTTGAATATATTGTGAGAAGTATAGTGGTATGGTTTGGGGATGATGAAAAATGGTAAAAATAGACAATAAAGAGATTGAAAAAATGAGGAAAGAAGTAACAGTGCCTATAGGCATATTCAGTGACAGGAATTACGGTGTTCTGGAAAATCTGTGTAAACATTTGAAACTAACACATAAGTTCCGAAATTGTGACATTGCAAAATTGTTAAACCGTGATGACAGAACTATCTGGACAGTAATTAGCCGAGTCAAAACAAAGTAAAAATGACATATGATAACATAAAATGGTCTGGTGACGAGAAAAATGAAGTAAAAAAATTATTTAGTCAACTGCCAGAGAACGATATTCGACGGAAAAATCTTAATGATAGCATATTATTATGTAAAAGTGTTCTTGACGAATCTTTGCTCCCAGTGAAAATATTTTCAGAATTTTTAAAAACAAAAGATGTGTCTGAAGGTCAAAAAAAAATTTTACAGTCGATAATTGTGGCTTCAATGCTAGGAAACCTGAAAACAATTTTTGGATTAACAACTGATAAAATGAAAGAAATACTTGATGGGATAGAAACAAATGACAAACAACATGAAAAAATTGAAACATGAAAAAATTTATTTGTTTATTATTATAGTAGCATCAATAATATTGATTGGTTATGCTATTTTTTATAATGATAATAATATTCATGTTGAAAATAGTGAAATATATAATTATACAGTAGATGTTCGTTTATGTCACGCTGTTGGTATAATACATCATGGACATTAGAATTAATAGCTGGCGAAAATAGATGCATCGGAGAAATTTATGTAAAAGGAATATGTTATCTCACCAGAAATCAAAATATAGAAAGAGTTTATAAAAAAGTTGATTGTTATGAAAATGTATGTCTAATGGATTATGATAATCACAGTAACAATATTTGCAAATATGTTAGTGCAAAATGTGATGTTACCATCAATAAAAGTTTTATATATCATTTTGACAACAATGTTGGTATGAATATGGATAATAGAGAAGAAGGAATGTATAAAATATATATTGATATTATTGGAGAAAAACATGGTCATTTAACATGGAATTAATGCACGATATATATAGGAAACACAGCCTGAAAAGTTTTTGGGACTGGTGGAGCAGATGTGATACCAGTGTTATCGCAGATAACGCTGGTATCACATCGGTTAAGGATGGTGTAAATATTACAGATAACGCTGGTATCACATCGGTTAAGGATGGTGTAAATATTACAGATAACGCTGGTATCACATCGGTTAAGGATGGTGTAAATATTACAGGTAATGATATTATCTGTAATGATGTCACTGTCATGGAAATTAGAATCCTGAAAGGTATTATCAACCCTGATTATGAACAGTTAAAAAATTTTGCTAACAAAAACGGGTTAAAACTTATCGGAGGGTCATTCTTTGTATCATCGTATGAACAATTGTTATGCATTGTCAAGAACCCTGTTTTTAGGAACAATTATAACATATATTACAGTCTTAACCCTAGAAAAAAATGTTACAAGATATATAATGGCAAGACATACGCTGATTATGGGGGAAAAAATGTTAATGTTAAATATATTCGTTTTGTGCCGTTTGATATAGAATCATTGTCACGGTCAAACATTGCCACTGATGATGAACTTCTTAACTCTATTAAATTCGCTGATTATATTATTAAACATTTGTATGATAAATTTCAATGGAAAGATTATGTCAAGATATGTTCCGGCAACGGGGTTCACCTGATTTATCGTCTTGATAAAGATATAGAATTACCTGAACTTGAATATAAAATTAACACTGAATTACAGAAAATCATATATATTGAAACACGGGAATTTAAAGGATTGAAAACCTGTGTGAACAAATTATTAAAAGACAGCGACAAAAAATTGAATGGTATGTTTAATTGCAAATTTGATAACACTGGTGATTTAGCGAGAGTGTTACGATTACCATTGTCAAAAAATAATAAGCCTGAATATACTGAGAAACGGTACTGCGGGATACTAAGTATTGGTTTGAATGATGCAGGTTGCCTTAACAAAGGTATGACAAAATCTCTACATGGTAGAGCAAAAATTATCATTGATATGCTAGAAGTAAAAAAATATAAGAAGAATAATAATATAAAGATAGATTTACAACATCAGTATACCAAAGATACAATCAAATATTGTCCGTTAGCAAAATTGTTACTGATAAAACAAGAATCAGGGAATAGAAATCATTACCTTGAAATGCAGTTTGCATTATTATTGAAAGAGAACGGTATTTTACCTGACGATATCCCTGAATTGATATCTGAGATTAACGGTGTTCAGGGTAAAGGTATCCAGGTCAGTGCTGATTATTTGCCTGACGATGCACGGTTTAACCCTGAAATTGTTAATAGATGGTGTGTTATGAATCTTATCAAACCCACATACATACCGTTGTACGCTGACAAGCCTGAAATAATTGATATCGGTGACGTGGCATGGATAGACGGCGAGTATGATAATGACAATATTAAATGGGACAAGGATGACATATTTAATTCATTGAGACAAATAGTTAATGAAATTAATGGTATGAACAGTAACATTTTGATGGGTATCCGTATCAATGAATATGTCCGGTTTCTTAACAAGAATTATGGCATAAAAATGTCTAAATATCTATGCAAACATGATATTATAAAACGGTTAGTAAATATTGGAAACATGTGATAATAACAATATTTATAAAGTTCATAATTTTTCTACTTAAAAAAACTTAAAGGTGAAAAAATACAATGGAAATGAATAATGGCACTTATATGTGTAAAGAAGAAACTTTCAATGAAAATTTTAACGAAAATTTGACAAAAGTTTTCAAAGAAATATGTGAAGGCAAGATAACAAAGATAGTGATAGATGACGACCAAAATAATGTGGAATATAATGGCGATGTCACAACAAAATATAGTAATGTAAATGACACATTGATAATAAAAAATAAGGAATTTAAGTTTAAAATTTTTAAAGATGACATTTTAGAATTTGATATAAAAAAGAATGAGATATTCTTTGATGATATCGGTTTAACAATATCTTTAAAACCTGTCATTACTATCAAAAAGAAGATAAAAAAAGTTGCAAAGGCAAAGAAGAAGAAAGTTGTTGTTATTAAAACACCTGCACCTGTTGTCAAGAAGAAGAAAGTTGTTGTTATTAAAACACCTGTACCAACAGAAAAGAATATCAAATCTGAAGAACCAAAAACAAATTAAATATAGGATTTTTTCTTTTTCTTTTTGTGATAATATATCATTGCTATTATTATCAGTAATATAAATAATATGATACATATTATTGAATAATCCATCATTACATTAAAATAATCAGTTTCAGTCACTCCGTTCATTTCTATGATAACATTGTATGCACCGATTTGGTAAGGTCTTACAACTTCTGTCAACGATTTTATTGATTGAGCTGGTACTCTGTCAATCAATATATTATTTTTTTTTATTAACACATTGTTCTAGTTATAAACATAATATGTCACATTAACATTTTTTATATATGAAAAGAAAAAGGTTTATATATTATGTTAATTTTCATTAATGTAAATAAATAATACCGAAATACGGGGGAAAACAAACAAAATGGTAAAAGAAGAATGTGAAATTGATTTCTCAGATTTTGAGGACGACAAAAAACCAGAACCAGAACTGAATACAAAGGTATCAAGCGAGGAAGACACTGGTGCAACAGGCGACGTGAACGTGGAAGAGGAAGACACTGAATTTAAAGAAGAACAGTTAAGTGACAAACCTATTGGCGAAAAGTATATCAGGGTTGAACTTAACGGTCAAACTGTCAAAGTTAAGGACATCAAAATCATCGGTGCAAAAGAGTCTGATTTGCCGTACAAAAGTTTGAAAGGCAAATGTATGATGAAAAAATGCCAGATGACTGTATATTTTGATACCGAGAATAATGACAGGGAATATGTCAGTGGCGTGTTCCAATATGTCCAGGATGATGGGACATTGTCATTGCCGACTGTTAATCCGAAAGGTAAAAGTCAAGCTAAAAATATGTATGAACTTGTTGCCAAAAAACTTGGTAAAAAGGATGCTACAGAACTTAGCATGAAAGAATTCTATGGTTTCATTAAACACCAACATCCAATGGTAAAAATTGAAACACAAGATATAGAATATGATAGTGTCACACATAAAAAGAACATCATTGTAGAAATTCTTTGATTATATAATTTTATTTTTTTTCTTGTCATCATAGATAAATATAGGTCTAACAATAATGACAATCAAATCACAATTTAGGGGAAGTTTCAGCAGTTGTATGCTATTTTTCAATTGTCCTAGACAATTTTATTACAAAAAAGTCTTAAAATTGCCTGATGACGGTGACAAAAAATATGGTCAAGCAGGGTCAGTTGTCCACGATATGCTTGATGAATATTATAGAAGTAAGTTTCATAGTATTAAATTAAACAATATATTTGATAATAAATGGTACAAGAAATACAGTCTACCAGAAGTTATCGACAAAAAACGTAACATTAATACCTATAAATCAATGTTTTTGAAAGCTTTAAAATTGAAATTGCGTATAACTATGACAGAACTTGTCATTGATTTTAATGATTTTAAATATATCATAGACGGAGTGACACTATCACCCATATCACACAATGATACAGGTGATAATATAAATCCTAATGTTAGCAAAAATATAATCAGCAGGAATAACAAATTCATAACAATTATTGACTGGAAAACTTCTTGGGAAAAATCGTCATTTAATGTGAATGATTACACGATGCAATTGAGGTGTTATGCGTGGGGTTATTACCGAAAATATGGTATCATCGTCGATAAATGTATAGTGTATTACCTTAACACTGGCGAAACAATCAAGATAAAACCTAACATTGATACAATAACTAAAACCGAAAAATTCTTTAACTCTGTGATAAATAGAATAAATAATGCTAATGGATTAGGCATAAAGCATTACCCATGCAAAAAATGTGATGATTTTTGTCCGTATGTGAAGCGATGTATGGAAGACAATAATATTATATGTCAAATGCCAACATAAACACAATGAAACATTTTGAAAAACGTATGTGTCCTGTATGTAATGAGATATTTTATATTGACAAAGACCGTGATATAGTAACTTGTAAAAATAAGCTTTGCACAAGGATATAGTAACTTGTAAAAATAAGCTTTGCACAAGGATATATAAAAAATACCGTGAAACTACGTGGCGATATTATCATAGAAATATGTCTGAGTATGAATATATCGCTATTGTAAACAGGAAATTATTATTATTATTGAAAGGTATTATTGACGGTTTTCAAAAAAAGTATGATAGAAAACTTATCATTGATAATTATAGTGGTGTTTCAATATGGAAAGTCAAATGTATATTAGAAAAAAGACAGAATCAAAATGGTAAATTTTAAACTTATCGACGGAAAAGAATTTGATGATGGTGTCATATTAAAACAATATAACCCTGAGACAACAGAAATATCATACAAAAAGATACATTTTAACAACTATTTTTATATACGCAAGATTGATTATGAACAATACAAAGATGAATTATATAATATTTATAAATATCATATTTATAAAACTCAATCTAACAATGAATATACAAAGATAATATTCAGTCATAACATTGCCCGCCACAATTTGCGTAGATGGTTCGAGGAAGTGTGCCTTATTAACACATATGAAGCCGATATTGACGCTTTTAAAAGATATTTGATAGATAACACTTCTGACTACGAATTCGTTGGTAATGAGGCTACAGTGTTGTATTTTGACATTGAGACTGATGACAGGTTAGACCTTGAATTTAATGATTATAATGTTGTCAAGGCAAAGTCAGAAATTTTATCATTCAGTGGTTATGATACCGCCGGTGAATCATATTTTGTCATGAACACTGGCAACGAGAAAGAAATGCTTACCCAAATCAGGGACATAATGGAAAAATATTGTATAGTTTCAAGTTATAACGGTGACACATTTGATTTTCCATACATAATCCAGAGAATGAATAATCGTCAAATCCCGAACAAGTTTGATATGTTGAATCACATAGATTTCTTAGCAAGCATAAAAAAAAACTCATTTGCTGAGTATGAATCATACAAATTGGATGATGTAGCATATAAAATGCTAGATTTAAGGAAGATTGAAGTTGCTAAAGGTGGTGGCAGAATATACAATTTATGGCAAGAAAACCCTAAACTTCTTGAAGAATATAACATGTGGGACAGTTATCTTATCTTGAAATTGAACAACGTAATGCATCTTATAGAAATACATATCAGTCAATCAAAAATATGCAGTTGCCCCGTGAAATATACAATAAAAAATACGGTAAGCAATGATTACATCACACTTATTAACATGAAAAAAATGTGTCACATAAGCAAATCTAAGCCTAACACCTCCCAACGAAACATCATTAAAAATTATATAAAAAAGTATGGTTCTATCGGAGGTGGTCATACTGTCGGTATGAATGTCGGGTTCAGGAAAAATGTTAAAGTGTTCGATTTTAAATCATTCTATCCAACTCTGATATGTACATTTGATATCAGCCCTGAAACTTTTGTATGCAACGCCATATTAAAAGAAAACCTTTCTAAATATGACGGTGACATGGACAATATGAAAGTTTTTGACACCAAAGAACAACTTTTACTGTTTATTAAAAGTAATAAATATATATACACACCCGATGATACATCTATTAAACCTAAAACTAATAAAAAGGTTTATCATCCACACAGAATATATAAGAACACGGTTCTTGGTGTTATGCCAATGATAATGAAAAGTATGATAACAGAACGTGACAAGACAAAATATACCATGAAACAATATAAAGATTCTGACCCTGACAAATATTTTTCTATGCATATGCTTGAATGGGGCATCAAAATACAGGCTAATTCAATGTATGGATTTTTGTTATATATCGGTTCACGATATTTCAATTATCATGTTGGGGATAGTATTACTGCTTCAGCAAGGTACATAATGAAAAAGATAATAAAAAAGATTAAAAGTCTTGGTTTATTGCCGATTTTTACTGACACTGATAGCATCGCTATCTATGATGAACATAATAAATATACGATAGACCAGCTTAACATGATATTATATAATTATATTGACGAAATGATGCTTGAATTCGGTGTTTCAAATCAAATGTTTAATATTAATCATAAACATCCATTGACAGGAGAAATGGTTAATAAGAATCATTGGATAGTGTTAGAATATGAAAAAGAGTACCCTGTGTTATTATATTGCAAGAAAAAACATTATGCATATCTTAAAGATGGTAAGATTGGTATAACAGGTTTAGAATGTCGAAAAAGTGACACTAACAAGTTAAGCGCCAAGTTACAGTATGAACTTATCGAGGATATATTGTTTGAAAGGTTTGATGCTGTCAAATTCAAAGATAAACTTATAAAATTAAAGATTGATTGTTACAATAACGCTATTGACAAAAAAATGTTAATTTTCACTAAAGGGCTTAACAAAAGTAAGGAAGGTTATGAAGGTTACGTTATCGATTCTAAGACTGGTAAACCAAAGATAAAAAAGGACGGCAGTATCCAGAAAAAAAGTTTACCTTGTTATGTCATATTATCTGAAGAAATGAAAAGTTCAGGGTGTCAAGTATTTGTCGGTGACAAAATACCATACATAATAAAAAGTTCTAAGCCTCGACAAACTGCAATAACGCCTGAAGAATTTGAAAAAAACGGAATATATGACAAGAAATATTATTGGCAAGTGTTCACTAAACCGTTAATAAAAATATTACGATATTATGATGATAAATACATTTCCAAAGATAAGAATTACATTTACAACCTTGAATGGCACAATTTATGGGATGTGAAACAGACACCTATTATTGGCAATGACTGGTTTTGAAAATAGTTAGATTAAGAAAAAAATTAAGGTGATAAACGAGTTACTCCAAACAAAAAATTAAATTAAACAACGAGTTAAATTAATTAAAAAATTAAATTAAACAACGAGTTACTCCAAATAAGAACTTAAATTAAACAACGAGTTAAATCTATTAAAAAATTAAATATTTAAACGAGTTAAATCATTCAAAAAATTAAATTAAACAACGAGTTAATTTAGATAAAAAATTAAAAGAATAAACGAGTTAAATAATTGAAAAAATGCAATACAAGATAACAATTAAACGTAACGGTAGATTATATATCACACCAACACCGCAGAACATTGTTAGTGTTACACTCGATAAAACATTATATTATGAAAAACAAGATAAACATTATATGACAAATCCTAGATATGGTGAAATACATTTATATTCAAAAAAAACTGGCAGTACATCAATAGGATTCTTGTATAAAGTCATAAAAATATTACGCCAACACGCTGACAAAATAACAGTGACAGATGAACGTATAATAAAATGCCACATCGGGCTTGAAAATCAGACATTATCATACAATTTGTACCCATTCCAACAAGAAGCAGTGTCAAAATATGTTAATAACCCTCTAAAAATGGGTGTGTTATCAATCCCAACAAGAGGAGGAAAAACATATATCACTATGGATATCATAACAAAAATTAACTTGAGAACTCTTATACTTGTAACAAATGTCGGTCTTGCAGAACAATGGGTAAACACCTTATCAAAAGAATTTAGTAGTGATGAAATAGGACACATTTTTAAAGGAAAAAAAAAGTTAAGAAACATTACCGTTGCAGTAGACAAATCAGCATGGAAATATCGGGACTTCTTAGGAAATTTTAATTTTATTATCGTGGATGAATGTCATCATTTGTCTGGAAGTATACTACGTAAAGTTGTTAATCGGTGTAATAACGGGATATACAAACTTGGTCTTTCTGCTACACCGGAAACACAAAAAGATGACCAAATACGTATAGAATCAATGGTAGGAAACATCATATACAAGGTAGAACGTAAAGAACTTATTAAAGATGAATTCATTGTTAATGCAACTGTATATTATGTTAAGATGTTGCCCCGACCTGACCTGATGTTTTCACAATATAACGATGTGTATGAAGAATATATAGTGAACAACCATGAACGTAATACAAAAGTCATAAATATTGCAAATAAAAGCAAAGGTCTAGTGATAGTGCTTATTAACAGGATAGAACATGGTGAACTCTTGTATAATATGTTTATAAAAAATATAGATAAACATAATAATAGTAAGAAACTTGACAAGGACAGGGTAATGTTTGTTCATGGAAAAACCCCTGACAGGTTTGAAATATTTCAGAACGCTATAGATGGTAAATATGATATCTTGATATCAACAAAAATATTGAACGAGGGCATAACATTACCTAACGCTATCACTGTTATTCTTGCTGGTGCAGGCAAAAGTTTTATTGAAACTACCCAGAAAGTTGGTAGAATACTGGGGACATATAAAGGCAAAAAAATGAGTTACATCTACGATTTCGGTGACAAATGCAAATATTTTGATGAACAAAGCGATGAACGACGGCATATTTTAACCCAAGATTTCGAGTCAATAGATATTGATGTGGATTTGACGTCCTCCCAGCCCTAAAGGATTGCCCTTCGGGCAACTTGCTTCACTTCGTTTCGCAAGCTGGGATTTATTGAGGATTAAATATGGAAGTTGAAAAAATTATTGAAAACAAAGAAAATCTCTTAGAGTTCTTAAAAGGAAAAGGATTTGTTGAGGAAACAGATTATTCTGATGAGGAATATAAAGGGGGTATCTTCTTTAAGATAGGCAAAAGAAAGCTTCTTGTAGTTTACGAAATAGTTGATGAAGAAAAATTAAAAGAGATAAAAGATCACTTCCTGATTGATAGGGGTTTAAGCTATTGTATAATTATTTTTAATCATAGAATAATATTTTTTAGAAATTTTGGGGAAACAAAGCATTTTCTTTATTCAGAAAGAACAAAAAAGAAAGTTTCTAAAATTGACAGACTTAATAAGATAAAAGAAGAAGGTTTCGATTTTATATTCCAAGCAGGAAAAGACCTTTCACAACAGTTCTATGAATCTTTTAAATTAAAAAGAGACTTACTAGCTAGTTCTATTAAAACTGAAATGGAATATACTCAAAAGTATCTCATTGCTCAAAAAATATTTGATAGATTCTTTTTTATATATTTTTTGTGTCATAAAAAATTAGTAAAAGCGAATAATAGAAGTATTTCAGGTAAAAATTTGTTTAGTGAAATATTGCTTAAACAAAAAGAGTTCTTACCTAATCTAAGAAATTTATTTGATAAGTTTAACTTACAAGGAAAAGAGGATATTCGATTGCTAAAGATTGGCGATTATGAGTTATTTATCCCTTATCTAAATTGGGGATTATTTAGGCCAGGTGTATTTGAAGAAGAGTTAAAAATTTCGTTATCAAATAAACAATGGGGAGACATATTTGAGTTCTTGAATAGTTATCATTGGATAATTGAAGATATTAGAAGTATTGGTGATCTTGAAGAAAGCGAAGAAAATCATGAAAAAGAGGGTTATTTAACACCTGAAATTTTAGGTCATGTTTACGAAAGAAGCGTTGTTGAATGGGAACAGAAAGGTTTTGATGAAGAAGCTAAAAAAGCAGTTAATAAGATTTCTGAAAGAAAGAGAAAAGGAGTATATTATACTCCTGAAGCAATCACAGATTATATTTCAAATAATACAATTATTCCTTATTTATTAAATAAACTAGAAAATAAATATGCCGACTTTGACTCTTTAATTAATTCTAACGACAAATCAAGTATAAAAGAAGCAATAGAACTATTAGATAATATAAAAGTTTTAGATCCTGCTTGTGGTTCTGGAGCTTTCTTAATTAAATCATCAGAAATTTTATTTCATCTGAAGAGAAGATTAAACTACATTTTAGGAAATAAAAATAATTTTTATACTTTAAAATTAAATATTGTGACTGATAACATATATGGTGTAGATATTCTCAAAGGTGCAACAGAAATATCTAAATTAAGATTATGGCTTTGGTTAATATCTGATTATAATCTAGACGAAGAAATTGAACCATTACCAAATATAGAATACAATTTAATGTGTGGAAATAGTTTAGTAGGTTTCACCTCATTTAAGGGGAAACTGGTAGAAGTAAGTTCTAAATTGATTTCTAAGACTAAACGATTTGAAGATCTTAAGTCTGAGTATAAGAACAGTCACGGGAAAACAAGTGTTATAATACAAGAATTGTTAGAAAAAGAAATTACCTCTGTTCGTTCTGAATTGAATTCTTTATATATTCAAGATTTGAATTCTAGAGGTATTGATATTTTTAAGGTTAAAAAAGACACTCAAATAAACTTCTTTGGAGAGAAAGCAAAAATAAAATCTGATAAATATATCTATCAAACTCAATTTGAAAAAGAATTACTTCCTTTTCATTGGGTTTTAGAATTTTCAGAAGTTTTCAAAGGAGAGAATCCAGGATTCGATATAGTCATAGGAAATCCACCATATATTAGTTTTGGTTTAAGAAATGTTGGTAAACTTCCTCAACATATGAAAGATTTTTATAATAAAGTTTATACAAATTCATCCGAATACAAAATAAATATTTATCCAATATTTATGCAAAGAGGAATAGATTTAACTAATCAAAAAGGACACCATAGTTTTATTGTTCCAGATAGTTTTTTACTTGGAAGATATTTTTCAAAAATTAGAGGTTATATTTTAGATAATTCAAAAATAAATAAAATATTATTCTTACCTTATGTTGTTTTTCCTGGTGCTACAATAGGAGTTTCAATTATTTATGTACTTGAAAAAAATAAAAATAAAGAAACTAATGAAATTAAAGCAATTTTGGCTTATGATAACTCTCAAATCAAGAATGATGGTATAAAAAATTATACTTATTCTCAAGATTATTTTAAAACTATCGAATATAATAGATTTAGATTATTTTTTGATAAAACTGAGTTTGAAATAATTAGATTAGTGGATAAAGGTGAAAAATTAACAGATAACTTTGGTTTGTATAGTGGATGTATTGCAAGATATGGGCAAAAGTCTTTAATTTCTGATTTTAAAAAAGATGTTTTTATTATTGAAGATGAAAAGAAATTAATCTATAAAGATGATGATGCTAAAGATAACTGGAAAGAAATAATTATTAGTGGAGGGGAATTTTCAAGATATAGCAAAATAAAGCCAGAGAATTTTATTTATATAAATAAAAATATTGAAATCTTAAGAAAAATTACTAAGAGTGGATTTGACTTTCCAAAGTATGAAGGGGAGAAATTATTTATGCGTCAAACAGGAGATCATATTACTGCAACATATGATGCAAAAGGAAGATTCTGTTTAAATAATGTTCATTTAGTATATCCTAAAAATGATAAAATACATTTAAAGTATTTATTAGGAATATTAAATTCTAAATTAATGGATTTTTATTATAAACGAACCACTTTAGAAGAAGGAAGAACCATGGCGCAAATAGATATTGAAACCGCTGAACTTCTTTCAATAAAGTATAAGAAAGAATATGAAAATGTTTTAATTTCTCTTGTTGATTATATTATTCTTAAACATAGTGATTTTATTGACTATTTATTAATTGATAGTTTGATTTATGAAATCTATCTAAAAGAAAAATTTCAATCAAATCTTCTAGAAAAAATAATACCTCTACTTAAAGATATTTCTGAAATTAAAGACGAATCTAAAAAACTTCAAGTTGTTGAAAAGTTTATTAAAAAAGTTGAAGAATCTAAAGAAATAGAAGATGAAATAAAAAAAATAAAATCTCATCCTTGGGTTAAAATTATTGAGAGTAAAAATGAAAAAGGATAATATTTCTGCGAAACGAAATGAACTTATCTCAAGGTTAAAATTTTTGTACAAAAAAAGAAAGAATAAGAGACCTAGAACTATTGATGCTCAAAATGACATAGGTGGTTCGAATTACACTACTTATGTAAAGTATTTTGGTTCATGGGAAAAAGCATTACAAGAAGCAGGTGTTGATAAAGATGAATATTAATAATACTTTTTTCTTTAAAGGAGCAGATGTATTAATTGAATTATTAAAATCTGATTTGAAAGATTGCTATGGCATGAAATTATCTAAAAAAACAAATATTGGTTATGCAAGAGTACATCAATTATTGAATATTTTTGAAAAAGAAGGAATTATTATATTCGAGAAGTTAAATGCAAGAACAAAAATAGCAAAACTGACGATTAAAGGGAGAAATATTGCTGAATTACTTTTGAAGATTAAACATAAGTTATAAGACCAAACTCCTCCCTTCCGTTAAGAACTCCCCCTTTCTAAAATAAATTACTTTTTCAAAGAAAAAGACTATATGTGCGTAGCACGAACTCCCCCGTTTTTGTTTCTTTTTCTAAAAGAAAGAAGAACTTAAACACAATTGAATATAACATCGCGATTAAGAGAAGTTCGGTTTTGAGGCAACCCACAAAACCGAATTTGGATGGAGAAGTCTGCAAGACTTCGGAATCTCTTAATCGCTGTTAGTTGCGTCTTTTCGCAGAAAAGACCGAGGGATAGTGCAACGATTTTTGCGAAGCAAAAAATCCCGAAGAGTTTAGTTTAAGTTCCAATTAATTCGAGCGTAGCGAGTCTATATGTGCGTAGCACGGGGGGAGTTAAGTTCCTTAAAATGAGCGTAGCGATACATCAAGAACATATATCAGGGGAGTTCTAATTAAAGTCACTAATTTTTTTAGTATTTTTTATTTCATTAATTCTCTTTTTTGCAAGTTCAATGTATTCTTTTGAATTATCAATGCCAATAAACTTTCGGCTATGTTTTAGGGCTACAAGTGCAGTTGTGCCACTTCCTAAAAAAGGATCAATAACTATATCATTTGTTTCGGTACATCCCAAAATTAATCTTTCTAATACCTCAATTGGCTTTTGTGAGGGATGTTTTCCATGTTTTCTTTCGGAAACAGGAGTCATTGGAATATCCCACATATTTCGCATCTGTTTTCCACCATTAATCTTTTTTAAATAATTATAATCAAATTTCCAATTCTTTGCTTTTTTTTGAGAATTATTTACTGCCCATATAATGTGTTCAGTACTTTCACAAAACATTCTTTGGGTTATATTTGGGAAGGCATTTCTTTTGTACCAAACTATTGAATTGATTAATCTTTTATCTTCTTTTTGAAGAATTGCTCCTATTTTGTAAATATTATGATAACTTCCAAAAATGATTATATTTCCATTTGGTTTAACAATTCTAAAGATCTCATTCAACCATAATTTTAAAAATTCTTCATAATCACCATTAGAAAAAGAGTCCCATTTTTCTCCAATTTTATTAAATTTCTTCTTTTCAGTCCAATGGTTATTAGATTTAAGCCAACCTATCTCTTTTTTTCCATCATAGCCTGAAATATTGTAGGGGGGATCAGTTATGCAATGATCTACAGAATCATCTGGGATTTTCTTTAATTCTTCTATTGCATCTCCTAAAATTATTTTGTTTTCCATTTTAATGTTAACTAATTGTTAATCATATTTAAATATTTCGTTTATTTTATGTTAATTATGGATGGGAATATTGTATTAATAAATTGGTTGAATGATTCTCCATATAGGATAAAAGTGTTGAAGCTTTTAAATTTATCGCCAAATTTTCCTAAAAAGATATCTAAAGAATTGGAGATTCATAAGTCTTCATTAAGTAGGGTATTGGGGGATTTGTATGATAAAAAATTGATTGATAAAATCACTTCTTCTTCTAGAACAAGAACATATATCATTACAGATATTGGCAAAAAAATCTTAAAGATAATTGATAAAAATGGAAATTGAAAAGAATATAGATAGACTGAAAGAACTATTCAATGAGTTGAAAAAAATTCAAAGTTTTTTCGTTGAAAAATACGGCGTTGATGATATTTATTCTAATAGTAAAATTTTTGAGATACTTATAGCAAATGAGTTAAATCATATTTTAATACCTGGACATTCTGGTTCAAAAGATGCTAAAGATGAAGATGGGAACGAATATGAATATAAACATTTCAAAGAAACAAGTGGAAACCATAGTTGGACTTTTAATTGGATTAGGATTCGCAGTTAATTTTAACTAACGTGCCAAGAAGTCTGATTCCAAATTAGAATAATTTGGTGTCAGATGAATTGGTATAACCGAAAAATATAAATATAGGTAACATTATATTCAACAATGAATGAAATCTCCACTGGTTTTGTTTAAAGAAAAGATAGGGGAGTTATTGCTTCTTCCCAATTCTTTTCTTTTATATTATTATTATTATTATGAAAAAATCCTCCGCTAACACTGTTGACATCGGACAAAAGTATGAAACCAAGTTCAGGTCACAACTAAAATCGTATTTTAAATCTGCCAAAAAAACGTATTTCACATATAAAAACCCTGATTTCCGCAGTTCAGGGAACAATAATCAAGCCATGCCTGACAGATTGATAATATATCAAGGTATGTCATGGTTGATAGAAATTAAGCATACAAATTCTGTGACATCGTTCCCGCTTGCTAACATTCCAAACCATCAAATAGGATATCTATTAGCACATAAACAAAAAGGTCATGGCAAATCGTACATTGTGATATATAACCCTGACAACGAGAAAGGTCTGTTTATTGATGTACACGATTTCACAAAATATTTTATAAAAAACCCTACCAAGAAAAGTATAACATTTAAAGAACTTGACAAAATATCAATCAATGCAAATCATCTCGACATAATATTCAAAAAACATTAAGTTATTCTTTTCTAAATGCACTAGGATATTTACCTACAAATTTTTTCTCAATCTTTTATAAATTTTCACCGAACAATTACCTCAACATATCTACCTTCTTTAATATCTTCCCAAACACGATTAATACTCATCAAAGTTTCATAAGGCATTACATTCGGATTTGTTTTAATTCCACCATTTTGTTTTTTAACCTCGCATTTCAAACAAATGTATTCTTTATGTAAAGCATACACTATAACCTTATGATTCGTCATTTGCATACATTTCTTGCAATATCGCAGTTCCATTGTCAATCATTTCCCCAAAAAGTCAAATAACCGATTAATTTTGTTGGTGCATATTCTCACAAATTCACGTTCATTTCTAAATAAACTGTATGTACCCTCATCACCAAAAAATAATAGGCATCTATCACGTATTAACCGGTACACAGTATCATTTGACCGTCGAAGTTCTATAAGTTGTTCTTCATCGGAAACTTTATCATAGATAGCATCTTGATAATTGTTAATTTCACCTTGCAATTTATCGTTAGATTCCTGCAATTCAACATTATTATTACTCAATTCTAACAATTCATATTTTAACTTTTTGTTTTCTGACACTACATGTTCAAATTCTTCTATCAAAAGGTCATTATCTTGACTTTTTATCAATACTTTTATCAACATTTCTTTAATAATAGTCTTTGACCATCTATGTTGTTCAATTTCATGGATAGCACGCAAATATACTTTCACAACATAATGATTTTCGTTCCTGCCAGAAATATAGTCGTTGACCATACTTTTAGCATCTATCTTCTCTTTCTTCATATTATCATAAGCCATAGGTAACAAAAGACGTGATATGATGTCACTATTTAAATATTGTTTTTTTTTGAGCTGTTAAGTTAAAGGGATATGAAATATAATATTTTTGTCAAGAATATTTCATATAAAGACTTAAATCAAATAAAAATATTACTTAAATTAAATGATAAAGTCTTGAGAGGTAAAATTAAAAGCTTATAATTTCATTAATTAACAAATTAATTTCTTGCTTTATCTTATTAATCCTTATCTGTGAATTATTTAATATATCAAACTTTTTTGCAATCATTTCTTGATATTCTAAAGCTAAAGGTAATTTAAATTTAATTCGTTTAACAGATTCCTCATAAAGCATTCCTTGATTAAATTTTCCATAAACATATTTATAAAAATATTGTTGAATTACATAATAAAACCACTTTAGATTTACTTTATTTTTATATTCATCTCTTAAAATTAAGACACCGCAATGGTCATTTTTATTCTTGTTCAAATAATTTTTTATAATATTGATGATTGAAATATTTACTCAAAATGATTGAAATATTTAAAATGTTCTATTTCATACCCATTTAACTTAACAGCTCATTTTTTTTTTTTCAATTTCAAATAACAATATTTATATACTATAAATTCCTACTCATTGTTCTCTATGTCACAAAATCAAACTTATTATACAATATTTTATTGTAAAATGTGCGGAAACCCTATTGATTCAGTAGAAATTAACGGTTGCCCTTGTGGTAGCACAGAATTCATAACAAAATTTGACAGAATTAAGATATAATACAATATGTATTATTTGACATAATATATGTATTATTTGACATAATATATGTATTATTTGACATAATATATGTATTATTTGACATAATATATGTATTATTTGACATAATATATGTATTATTTGACAT
>Ga0180008_1001020_pt1 | contig 19296 bp, 36 predicted proteins | sample MM_PW_MetaG_FD_121121 | JGI IMG/M metagenome (GOLD analysis project Ga0180008, IMG submission 121121) | Groundwater microbial communities from the Aspo Hard Rock Laboratory (HRL) deep subsurface site, Sweden - MM_PW_MetaG | ecosystem: Environmental > Aquatic > Deep subsurface > Groundwater...
CACTTTATACTTTTCACCTGCTATTAGGGTTTGAGTTTGGTCAGGAATGTAGTAGATAGTGAGATTACCTTCATGTGGCTTAGCTACTTCTACCCCTGCGAATCTAACTCTTACATCTTTCAAAGCCATATCTAACCTCCCCTCGATTTCATAATCAGGTTGTAGGCATTTGTAAGCTTCTTAAACTTCTCGGGGTCACCGCCTTTATCCGGGTGATAATAATTTGATTTCTTCCGGTAGACATCTTTAAGGAGCTCAAGAGGGTCATCTGGTCCAACGCCGAGAATATCGTATGCATCAAGCAGGCCCTCTTTCTTGGCGGATTCTCTATCAACTGCCGCCAGGTCGGTTGAGTATGTGAGCCCCTGGTATTGGATGCCATGCTGCTCGGCAATTCTGAGGCGGTCCATAAGTAAGAAGCACTGTCTCAGGTTCTCAGACCTGGTCGGGAACCCATAGCAGGCTACAGTTTGCCAGGTGCTATTCCTCATGTAGCGGACTATCGCACCAGGTCGCCTTATTACTTGGCGCCCCTCTCTATCTTCCTCATAGAGGATCTCGAACTCCGAGGGGTCTATATCCCACTTGCGGAAGGTGTCCCTGATATCTCTCCTGGTTTGATCTATAGGTACTCCCATCAGTTCCATGGCCCCTTTCTATAATCCTCACCGTACACCTGCGCCGCCCTGTTGCATAACGCCATGCCCATTATCTGGTTCGCTGGTGGGTTCCAAGCACGCGAGAAGAGCGACGAATTGTAAGCGGATCGTGCGACGGAGCGCCATGTTCTACACACATCAACGCGCCAATGGCGGATCTGAGTTGCCTGCCCCAAGTCCATTGATGCCACGATGCCCTCGAACTTATCCAGGGTTTCGTTACCCTTCCTGGAAAGCTCGACACACTGCTCAAAAGATAAGGTCATCAGGCTGCCGGCTTGGCGCTCTATTCCCCTCTTATATTCCTGAAATTTCTCCGGCTCCTCATCCCTCATTGCTTCCAGCATTCCTTTTATATTGACCACACGCACGCGAAATTTACCGCCCTGTGCGGCTTCGCACAGGAGCTGACGGTCTACTCGGTCGAGCAAGCCGCCAGCTTCAATCATCCACTTATCTTCGGTTACAAAGACAATTTCTTCCATATCAACTATTCACACCGGTTCTGCTTTCCTAGCAGGTTGAAGCAGCAATAACCATAACCTTTCCGTTGATATTCTGCCGCTTTAATCCATGGCGCTGGTAGTAATTGCCGAGATCTGTCTCGGAGTTCTTGTGGGTATGCTTGGGTGCCGTCAATATAATTAGCGCCTCCGGGGTAAGATCAGCCAGGTCAACGGCCCAGCGGTTCCGCTTTTTATCGAATACTCCTTTTATCTTGCCCTCTTTAAGGGCGACCCTGATGCGGTGGCAGGAGCAGTTGTACTCTTTGGCCAGCTCTGCAGCCGATAGGAAGCCCTGGTTGTGTCTAGACTGTATCTTATACCCCCTGAGACGAGCCCTAACAGCAGGGTATGTCCGGCCAAGGTGCCGGGCTATTCTTTCAAGTGTATGCTGGCCGGCAAAATCGAGCAGGTAACTATCCTCCGCCTCAGTCCACTTGGCAAACCTCTTGGATATCTGCTTTTTCGGCATGCCTACAGCACACCAGGCTGCAGGGAAGCTATGGAAGAACTCATATATCCGGCTCGCTGGCGGCAGGTCATAGCGCCCTTTCTTGAGGCGGTTCCAGATATCATCTGAGGTTGGCAGCGGTCCCTGAATCTCCGCAGCTGCTTGAATGAGGGCAGCTAAAACCCGATCCCGGGTCCATACCCTTCTATTGCCCCTAAAGTTTGGGAAAGCCATATCAGCTATTCTCCGGGGGAATCTTTTTACACTGTTGGCAGTCACAGTAAGTAAGAGCCATTGCTCGGTGGCCACAGTTCGGGCAATACCTGTCAATCACAGGGTCAACCGGGCTACGGCACCAGAGGCAGGTGATGTATCTAATCACCGATATCGGTGGCATTATTACACTATTTTTCATTAGGTTTCCTCAGCGCCTCCCTCTTTTTTGCTATTTCTTCCCTCACCTTTCTGCAGAATAAAACAGTCTCATGCCAGGCTTTTTCTTGGGCAAGCCAATACTCAGCCTGCCCTCTCCAGTACTCTGATAACCGTTCTAGTGGACTCTCTTTTTCCAAATTAACCTTCGGCATGTCCAGGTATTAGGCATGGTCTGTGTCTCCATCGTGTGAACTAAGCAGGACACCCTCTGCCTCTAATAAGGTCACTCGTGACTCCAAGCTGACTATTCGGTCTTCAAGGCATGATGGCTTGTCATGCTTGGGTTGATATGGGAGAGAGGGGATATCCAAACCCGGTATGCACAGTTGCTTATTGGACATCAGTAGGCTCCGGGAGAGGTTTTTGCTCAATATAGGCTGTCTCGCCTTGCTTGAAGCCGTGGGCCACTAAGAAATCCATCTCGGCATTTATGAGAGCTTGACGATTAGCAGATCCACTACTGCCGTGAAAGAAGCCGCCGCACCAACAGCGACACCGGGGCTTCTTTGCATTATGACATCTAGCATCGCAACGCCTTACTCTACTCATAATTCAGCCTCCTCTATTGACTTCTTGGCGGCGGCAGTGTAAAATCAAAGTGAGTGACAGGTATAAGCAGTGCCGTCGCCTCACAAAGTTAGGCCTCTGGATTTCCAGAGGCCTGCTTGTTGTTCTCCTTCGTTAGTCTTTCTGCTTCTAAGAATGGGACGAAGACGCCATCACCAAAAGTAACGAAGGCGACTTTCCCAGCCTGTATCCACCGGTATAGTGTTGTGAAGTGGACACCTATTTGGTTGGCAGCATCTCGAACTGAAAGCACTCTGCCTTTTTGCAAGTCAATCTTTTTAATTACTGGCATACTACGAGGGTAGCACTTGGGGGGTATGCTTGTCAAGTCCCCCTACAGCGTGGCAAGAAAATATATTTTTAAAACAAGAAGAGAGCTCCCGGGCGCAATAGAGCCTGGGAACCCCTCTACTTTACATATAGCACGCACCAGAATCAAAATCTGGGCGATTTGGTCCACGGGCAATGGTTTACTATCCCCCTCTCCTTCAAAGGAGGGGGGGAGGGCAGGGCGGTGATGTTTTATAGACAAAAAAGGGGGCCGGGGGGATTCGAATACCCCCGGCCCCGCTCTTTACTTCCCCAGCCCCAGCCGACGCCGCAGCGCATAGTAGTCTTTTAGACAGACCTTGGTTAGAAACATCCAGCCTACGGTGTGGTCCTCACGGGCCAGGTTGCACTTCTCACATTCCAGGTGGGAAACAAAGCGGCATAGTCTGATTCCTGAGATCATGATGTCGCACTCTTCCGCGGTCGGCGGATAACTCTCAACCATGCTCCTGAGAATACTGGCTGCCCAGTCCTCATGTCTCTTTTTCTCGGCAGCCAGCCGCTCGGAATCCCATTGCTCCTCAACCTTTTCCCACCCGGGTAACTTTAGTTGACTCATGTTTACAAACGTCACCCCCCCCCTTCTTTGGCGCCGGCTCATCTGTGTCGGTGAAAGCACCAACCCACCTTATCGGCGGCCACCTCCAGCCGATGCTGGTTATCCGTATCCAGATAATGTTCTTAAACTGCGTCTGTCGGATCCAGAAAAGAGCAAGAGCCCTGTTTGGTCTATCCAGAGCAAGCTCAAAGCCTCCCGGTCCGACTTCCAGCTCATAGTGATGGCCATTGATTTCAACTCCCCAAAGAGGCAAAGTTAACCCCCTTTCCCTAATAGTATATTACTATCAGTATATTACCAGAACTAAAACAGCGCCGGCTGCGCCGCCTCTCTTGCGGCTGCCGCTTCTTCCCGACCCTGGCGCCGCTCAGCTCGGTCGCGGTCAAGTCTTATCTCGGTTCTCTTTTTGTAGATCCACTCCTTGAGACGGTTGAGGTCATCCTGCTGGTTCTCATTGAGCGACTCCACCCGGATATCGTCGGGCATCTTCACGCCACTATCGGGAGTGCGGTGCTTCTCGTAGACCTTGCCGGCCACATACAGGTAAATCTGAGCCCAGTCGTGGCCCATGGGCGCCTCGAGGGAAGCGCAATAGAGGTATGCACAGGCCTCGGCATCGGTGCCGGTCATCTCCTCACCTTTGAGTGCCCTCATATTCATCATTAACCTCTCCAGGGTAATGGCTGACTTAATCCAGTCAGGAAGGGTATCGCCCCAGCCCCCGGGCATGACAATGATGGGGTCACAGAGGGTACCCACAATATCGGAGATGCCTTTCTCCGTTGTTTTAGACAATTGTTACCTCCTTTCTCCCGCCAGGTGCGGGAGGCGTCTCAAAATCTCTTTCAGCGTGTATATGCCGGCGAACCAGGTCAGCTTATCGCCTTCGACCACGACGATTTTCTCGCACTGCCGGCAGCTGTGTACTTCTGCTACCTTACTGCTGGCGAGAACAGGCATCGGGTCCCCGCAGTCAACACAATTTGGCCAAGGGTACAAAGCACACCTCCTTTCTTTAGTGCTTGTTGTTTATGATGCCAGCGAGGAGTTCCACAATCATTATTATGTCGATGTTACACCCCACCAGCTCCTCTGGATGCCGCCTGATAAATGCAACCAAGTCATTCTGGTCAATATGCCAGGCACTCATCCCCTTCTGCGTCGGGCGCTCCCCATAGTGTGAGGAAGCCTTTAAAGCACCCGAATATATGCGGGCCTGAACCCACTTGTGGTCGTGAGCCAGAATCTCGCATACCTCTCTTTTGGTAAACCACCCTTCGCGATACCGCCTGTGTATATTCAAGCGCTTGGACATCACCACCACCGAGTTAAGGGAGCGGTGCATCTTTCTGGCTACCACTCGAGGGCAATATAGGGGTATCAACTTGGCCAGTATTTCCTTTTCTTTCAGAGTCCATGGGCGCCGGTCATCGCTCTTGGCAATACCCATATTGGCGATCTGGCCAGCGACCGCAAACTCCGTGACTCCCAGCCGAGCTGCCAGTTCCTGACGAGACTTGCGGGTGTGTCTATAGTCCCTGCGGATTATATTCCGCTCATCGTCAGCCCATTTGTGATTTTGTCTCAAATTCACCTCCTTTTAGGTATAGTTTGCCCTTCAAAAGGGAGCCCCCAGCCGGGACAGGCACTTTTGTCTAACAGAGCACCTTTTTTACCCGAGCTGGGGGCATAAAAATTAGCGCCTCAAGGTTCTGCTCTACTAGACAAGCTTATTATATCACTACTGTCAACCCTCCTTTCTCTCAGATTTTGACTATAGTTACCGGTTCAAAGTGCGTCACATTACATCACTTTGCATCATATTACATTATGGATTGTTGGCTGCCGTGTTTGCCTTTATGCTGCTCATCATCAGCCGCCCCCTCGGGTATGGAGTCTCGGACCGACTCAATGGCTGACTTAACAGCATCCATTCGCTCAATCTGGGAAATAAGCGTGCCAAGCCTTTGCATAACATACTGGGGGAGATTGGCTATTTGCCGGGCCTCAACTGCCTTTGCTTTGGCTTCGGCAAGGAAAGACTCGGCCAGGTTAATCTGGCACTCCACTTTATCCATAGCCTCGTTCACCGCGACCGCGCTCCACTTGATTGCCACCTTTCACCTCCTTTCTGGGCATAGTTACCCCTTCAAATTAAAGAGTGCCTACTCTCTTTGGTTGTTATCCATACTGTGCACATGTCCGATTGGACTTCCATTGAGTATGCAACCGCCGGTAGTGTCCCTGCCGTCGAGGACTTACGCCTACCCCAGGTCTGCCTCTGCCATCGGGCATCGGCACTCCTCCCCTTTAGATTTTGGCAAAAAAGGGGGTTCGGTTGCTGTCGCTACCGACCCCCCCTGGCTGGTCAGCCAGCTAATTTACCCCTCAAAAAACAAAAAACGGGGTTCACTTCTGAACTCCCGTTCTTTGTTCTGTTTTGGTCAAGCGTTCTATTAGACTGTAACAGGCTGTTTAGCCTTCCGCTTTTTAGCTTTAGGCTTTTCTGGCTCTGGTTCGGCTTCTGGCTCGGCTTCTGGTTCGGCTTCTGGTTCGGCTTCTGGCTCGGCTTCTGGCTCGGCTTTAGCTTCAGCCCTCAGCATAGGCATCACCACCACTTGATAACCATTCTGGCTAAAAAGCACTGGCGATGAGGCATCGGTTAGGCTGAAGTCCACCATACCACCGCAAGCTCTGAGGACATCGGCAAGGTATTGACCCTGCATCCTGACAATGCCTTGCCCTTCGGTGCTGGCTGGTAGCTCGGTTTGCCCGATATTATCGGGGTCTGCCATCACTATCTTACCATCACCGATGGTCAAGTCAATCGGATAGTCCTTGCCTTCGCATAAGGCTTTCAGGGTGCTAACCGCTCTTATTGCCTCAATGGCATCAAAGCTGGCATAGGTGTTAAAGGTGGAAGGTATCAGCTTATCATAGTCGGGATATTGACCACCGTTGCTAACCCACTTATAGCGGATTAGCTCGGTATCAATAACGAGACTTGACGTTTTGCTAACATCTTCACCTTCAAAGCTAACCCTTGCCCGCTTTGCTCGGTTTAAGGCACTGGCTATACCCCGAAGCTCGGTATGGTCTATAAGAGCTTGCCCTTCACCATCATAGTCAAGGCTGATTATTGCCAGCCTGAAACCATCGGCACTAACCAGCGTTAGCTTGCCACCTTTAGCCACAAAGTAGACGCATTGTAAAACTGGTCTAGCATCATCCTTTGAGGTAAAGGGTAGCACTCTTGCTATTGCTTCAGCTAACTCGGTAGTCCCGACATTAGGAACGATGGAGTTATTAGGACTTACTCTAACCTGACAGAAGGATATAGGCGTCTTTTCGCCTATCCATTGACTATCTGCCAGACTGCCAGTATTAGCTCCGCAGTTTACCTTCAGGCTTTTGCATCCATTAGCTGAAGGGACTACCTTGACGATATTGCTACCGCCTAAAGCCTTGAGATAAGCGACAAAGCCTCTACGCCCTATGGTCAAGTCCATTAGCGTTACCCTCTCGGATAACGCCCTTGATAAGGCGTTTACCAGCATAGCCTTGTGAGCTATAAAGCCCTCACCTGAACGCTTGCCCACGATATTAAGTTGTTCTATTGTAAACCCCCTTTTGGCTATCTGGCTAGTGGGCAATTCTGCCAGCTTCGCCTAGTAGTAAACAGCCGATAGCCCGCAACCCGCTGGCACTATCGGTGCTTCCACTATATATACTGCAAAAAGAGGCTAAAATCTGGCACTAAAACAGGCTTTTTTGATACTTTTTTAGCTCACGTCTACGGCAGTCATAAAGGTATTGCTGTTCTTTTTTAGTTAGCTCTATGCCGTCTACCTTCTTTTTTGCTATCTCTACCAGCCTCACGGGGCAACCTAGCAAAAAGGTCTTTATGTCTAGCCAGCAGTCAAGGTCAATAGCCTTATCATCGGCTATGGTATCTAACAATCGGGACTCAATACCTTGCCTATCGGTGCTGGTCTTGTCTAGGCTTTCAACAGGTCTTAAAGCAAGATAGGCACATGTGCCGGCTTTTGGCTTTCGTCTACAGGTGGCACAATAAGGTTCAACTGGCAGTCCATTATAGAGGCACACTCTAACTTCAGCCTTGACCCTCTCACGCCAGTATAAAGCAACCTTGAAACTGGCAATCCTGTAAGCTCGCAGTAGTGGCAGTGGTTTGCCATCCCTTTGCCTTGCTCGGTGTAGCTCCAGTATTATATCGTGCCTTATATCCAGCCTGTCTTGAGCTAGGACTTTATGCTCATACTTCTTGGCTACCGCCAGCCAGTCCCCCCAGTCCCCCTCAAGTCCATTATAGCTCCGCTCCGCTATGACCCGATTAGCTATTCGTTCCTCAGCTATAGGTATATCCTTCATTCGCTTGACCCCCCTTCAATTTTATTAGGGGCAAGCGTTCAGGTTCAGGCTTTGACCGGTATTCAATTGTTAAGGTGCTCTGGATTGCCAGTCCAGCAATCTAATCTGATTAGTTATTTTAGCTTCAATTCACCCCCTTGATATACTTAATTTGAATTGTCTTTACATATATGGATAAAGCTAGAATAATCATATTCCTATTTTTAATAATTTGTCAAGTTTTTATAAAATTAGCTATAAATAGTATGACATTAGCCAGCATCAGGATAACAATAGGGATTGTGAGCGGAGCTATAATAGACAAAGGGGGGAGCTGCCGATGGCGGCAGCTCCCCCCTTATTATCTGTCCTAGCTTAGGCCTCCGGCACCGGAGGCCTTGCTTAGTATATACGAAGCCCTACAATCCTAATCTAGCTGACTTTAGGGGTAGGCCAATGGTTTAGTACTGCCTTGCTCCTCGATGCGTGATGTCTTTCCACCCGCCGCCTCTATGCCCCGACCACGAGCTCGGGTCACTTACGACCGGTGTTCTTTCCCTTACCCATACATCGCCGATGAGCCAGCCAGCTTTCTCGCAGGCTTCCTGTGCCGAGTCAGCGGTGACTTCCTCAAAAACCTTCTTATTTCTATGGTAAAACCTGTAAGTCCCCATGGTCACCCCCCTTCTTTAATCCTTTGACGTGCCCTTGTCGGTGATTAACACGCCATCCAGGTGGTCTATTTCATGGCAGGCAATACGGGCCTCATGCCAGGAGAGCTTATACTTTACAGGTATGAAGCGCTGATCTATTCCCTTAACTGTTATCAGCTGGGGGCGTTCCACCATTAGCTGGACATCGGGTAGAGAGACGCATCCCTCGACACCGAGCTGTGTGCCGCGCTCTTTTACTATCACCGGGTTGGCAATAAAGAGAGTCACCCTGCCGGGACGGGCTTTTATGATGATGGCTCTTTTTAGGATGCCAATCTGGACCGCCGACAGCCCCAGGGCGTCGCAATCGGTCAGCGACTCCAGGAGCAGGTTTTGCAGCTGCAGGAGGTCATCGTCTTCCCCGACCTCGCGTGAGTGCTTTCTCAAAGTGGTAAGGTCCGTTACTATCTCCATGCCGCTATCCCCCCCCTCATTGTTCTAAAAACCTCTGGCAGAGATGCTTAAACCTGCTTTTCAAGTCATCTACGAGAGGACTCTCCACGGGGCGGTAATTTATATTACCCTTGCCGGCCCCTCTTGTTCTTCGCCCTATGTCTTGCCGGTGCAGGCGATCCCCGGCACTCAGCCGGGATGACCCGTCAAATACCATCTCCTTCATCTCAACCTCAAACGGCTCTTCTTGCTCCATAATGTGCCAGGCATAGGCCAAATAGCCACATATTGGACAGCGAACCCGCAGTTTTTCTAAATCTTGATCTGCCATCTATACCTCCTTCCTTTGTGCGGTTAATATTCCGTATTTCGCTAACCCGCACTTCAGGATTTTATACTGATAGACTGCGCTAATGATATTTCTTGTCTGGGTTTTCGTTCTTAGCCCAACCAACTCAAGTAATTTGCAAAGGGGGTAACTAACCTTCCCGGCCCTATACAACCGCCTTGAGGATGGCATCGTGCGCTCAGTTATATCCTCAAAAAGTATGTTCTTAAATCCCACATCTTTTAGGTATCCCGTAAACTCCGACGCTGTGGCTAAGTAGGGAGACCCCCAACCACTAAGCCATTCATATACAGCTTCCCTTTCGGGCTTGCTTAGCCCCCCTGCCAGGAAACCATCGGCGATTACTATCCGCCCGTTCTCTTTTAGCAGTCTCTTTGCTTCCTTAAGAAAGCCTAGCTTATCTATTGCATAACACGAGGACTCAAGCGCCCAGATTACATCGAAGCAACTATCCGGGAACTCGGTGTTGCAAAAATCCATGTTATAGACCTTGACCAGCTTACCAAGCTGTCTCTCTTTTACTAAGCTCTCTGCGATCCCGAGCTGGTTGTCGCTTATGTTGATGCCGGCAACCCTGCAACCTATATTCTTTGCCAGCCAAATCGCACTACCGCCAATACCACAGCCGGCATCCAGTACCCTGTCTGCCGAAGTAATCCTTGCCTTTAACGCCAGCACCTCATTCATCCTCACTACAGCCTTATTATGGCTCTTTTGTCCATTGTCATAGAAGCCATAGTGAAAGCCCAAATTCTTATCGATGCGCCAGAATCGCTGATAATCTGAATGGCACTGGTCATAGTAATCTACGATACCTGTCCCCATCTTTCTCACTCTCCTTACTTCCCTAATTTACACCTCTATCGCCAGCACTTGATAAAAGGATGCTTGGGGAATATCTTCTCCCTGTTCTGCTTGGGCTCCGTTTGTATGTATGTCCCCAGGATACTACCGGTGCTCCACCTCAGGAAGCTATAGATATCCTCATCATCAACCCCAGCATCTCTCAGCTCGGTGGCCAGGGATCGCCTGATCGAGTGCCAGCCATAGCCTTCTTTCGGGCCGATAGTTTTCTCCAGTATCCTGTTCACAATTTGTGATAGACGCTGCTCACTGACTTTAGGGAAGTCGTAGTTCGACAGGTAGGGTATAATCTCATCGGGCAGGAGCTGGGTAGCGACTCTTCCCCCTTTCCTGGCGTAGATGGTAATAGTCTTTGCCTCGAGGTCCAGGTCATCCTTTCTGATGTCGGATAACTCGCTCCGCCGGCAGCCATAGATTGTTGAAATGGCAAGCATGGCAAGCTCCTGGGCATTGCAGTCTTTCCTTGCCTTTGAGATGATCATGGCCATCTCTTCTTTTCTAAACCAGGGCTGGGGGAATCTCTGCCGGCGTTCCCGGGTTGAAAAGACCTCTCTCTCGGTCAGGGTCCAGGGAGCATTGTAGAGCTTAAATAGGTATTTGAGAGCGTAGAACCTCATCTTCAGGGTCTGTGGTTTATCGCCGGCCTTCTCTCTTTTATCCAGGTGTGACAGAACCAGCTCTTCATTTAGCTCCTTCGGTGAAGCCCCCAGGAAGTCACCGACTGCCCAGAGGTAGGCGCCGCGGGCACTCTTTTTCCGCTTTAGTGCGTCCTCGAGCCGGGTTAATATTTCTACTTTATCCAGCATCTTCTTGCTCCCGTCTTACTCGCTCATAGCATACCCCTAACTGGAAGCCGGAATAAGCAGCTGACAGCGGGCACAGTTCCTCGCTTGCCAACCTGAGTATTTGAGAGACTATCCATCCGTCTCTCCCGGATGGACGCTCTATCTCAGGGATAGGCGCCACCAACTGATTAGCTCTTCTTAGCAGCTCTAATAGATCATCGCCCTGGTAATGCTTTTTAAGGATCTCCTCGACTTCTTCCCACATCGTCATTTTGACTGTTCCTCCTTTCACTATATATACTGCAAAAAGGGGCTAAAATCTGGCACCCCCCTCACTCCTCCTATAGCAATTTCTTAGCGATAGTGTTCGCTAACTCCAAAGCGGCAGTCAATGCTTTCGGATCGCTCAATATTGTGCTGACAATCGTCGGTAGCTGTGGGATCGGCACCAAGTTCTCCAAGCAAAGCCAACACTTACCAAAGATAGGTGAGCGGCGGCGACATTTAGGACATACATATCTCATCCTTACTCTCCCCCTTTAGCTAGTATATTGATACTTAACTTCATTATGTATAGCACAGGCTGGGGGGTTTGTCAAGGGGGGTAGCCAACTATTTTTCTCTCTTGCCAATCTATGTTATAATATCTCAAATGAGCCTTGAGCTTTACAGTGAAATACTGGCTGATGTTAGAAGGAACGGGCTCTGCCCGGTCAAGAGCCTGGTTCACCCTGACGACGAGGAGGTGCGCGGGGTAGCCCAGGTGCTTGCCCAAGCCGAGGACCCTATCGCTGCCGCCCAGGAGTTTATTCACTCCTTTACCTCGTATGAGCATGAGAAGGGTGACTACTGGAGCACTCCGAGAGAGACCTTTGAAAGAGAGGCGGGAGATTGCGACTGTAAGGCGATCGCACTTTGTTCCATACTCCGAAACTGGCTGCCGGCTGATAAGGTATTCTGTGCCTTTGGGAATCTTAGTAACGGCTCTAATACTGGCCACATGTGGCTGATTTTGGAGGGAGAAGACGGAGAGGATAGGATAATAGAGGCAACGGCACCGCCAGGAAAACCTTTGAAGGGCAGATACAAGCTCATGGCAATCTTTAATGATAAATATGTCTTTTCTTCTCCTGAAGGTATCAAGGAATTTGATTTGGTTATTAAGGAGTAGAATAAGGGGAGGAGTTAGTATTATGGCAAGGAAAAGACCAGTCATTAATTTCCTTAAGGATGTTGACGACACAGTAAAGATCCTGACCGGGCGTCGCATACCTAACCTGATTTCAAATGGCCTTGAGCTCTTTGGAGTTCAAGAGAAGGAAGTGGCACCGGCACCGGAGTTCGACATTAACGACCCCTACTTTATACTCGGTGTCAGAACTGAGGCTCACGACATTGTAATCCGCGGCGCCTTTAGGTCCCTTGCTAGGGAGTACCATCCAGATACCGGGAAAAAGCCGGATGCCGCAAGGCTTCAGCGGATAACTGAGGCATACGACAAGATAATGCGAGAGAGACACGGCTCCCAGGCTGAACGATAAGAATGGGAAAGGTATTATGCTAAAACTCTCTGTTAATGAGGCCAATGATCTTGCTGATGAAATAGAGCGTAGTGGTGGCAATGCTGACGGCCTAAGAGCTGCCATCAACGACGTCGGCAACCCAGGGAACGGCCGTTCCTCTATTCCTGCCACAAACATAATTGACGAGGAATGGGTTGAGGAAAAGCGTAGCCAAGCCTCTATTGAGCACGGCACAGACCTCGAGTGTATGATATGCCATGACAAATTTGACCACTTGATCAGTGGCACTTGCGAAGTCTGCTTCAGGGAATGGATGCTCCCCTTAAAACCGAAGGTTAGGTCGCGAAAATTACTTTAGGGAGGAATGATGGATATCAATATACCGGCTACCATTGGTGTTTGTGCTGAATATATGTCTGCCTCGGATGCCGAAAGGGGTGAGGTATCTGTGGTCATCGCCCCCCTTAAAGTCACTGCTGAAGGCGATAAGCTCAGGATAATAAATGGCTGCAATCTATGGCAATCCTGTCATAATAGCGCCTGCTGGTATAGTCTTGCTGCTAGGGAAAAGAAGAAGGCACGACCATAAGGCTTATTTTAAGCCACAATGAGGGAAAAGTAGAGGCTTTGTTAAAAGATAGGAGTGTGGTCAGGAAAATGAACCACACTCCTTGTTTTTCAGTGGAGAGCTTGGCTTCTATTTGCACTTATTAACGGCAGTTATAAAAGCCCCCTGAATCCTCTTGTCTTGCTGTCCGCCCGTTCCCTTTGGAGGCGTGGAATATTTCTTACCCCTCAGCTCGGACCCAATGCAAGCATTGAAAGCACTCGGCCTGTGGGCAGGAATTCCCAACACTCTTCGTAGGGTTCGGACGGGCCATCCGGCTACAGTGGCCATTCTAATCTTCGCCATTATCGGAAGCCCCTCCTTAATGAAATTTTAGATGCTGCTGTTGATTATTCGGCTACATCATCTGGATTGAAGGCTTGGGTTGCACAATCAAAATCCTTCAATCTTTCCCGTAAAGGCTCCTCCACTACATTTTTGATTATATCAAACTCTTTACAGAGAGTCAAGGGCATATCAGGGTCGGGGTCCTCAGCTACCTTCTCAATGACAGCGGCCAAGTCAGGGTGGCCTTGTTCCTTGAGCTCATTATAATACCAGTTTGCTGTAACACCTAGCCGGCATGGCCGGCAGTGGTTTGGGTCATCCTTATGCGGGTCCTCTTGGCGGATCCACTCCTCCATGGTGAATGCTGGGCATTGACGCTGCTCACCCCCGGGGGCTTCCTCCTCAGTAGTAACCTGTTCTTCTTGGCTCATAACTACTCCCTTCGTGTGACTGTGCTGGCCACAAGCTGTAAGACGACCTCGTTGACAATAGTGCCAGGTGTCAGTATTTCCTCTATTGAGTCTATTATAACAGGGCTGGGTACCTCCCCACCAAGAGCTAGGGTGAGAGACTCGGCGGCTTTAACTTTTTCGCCAGCCTTCAGAGCTTCTACGGCTGCCAGGTATTGTTTAATTGGCTCCGGGTTCGCCACTCTTTTTCCCCTTCAGCACACAGACTCCACAACTCTTACAGCACCCCTCTTTATCCAGGGGACCATCGCAATTAGGGCACTTTTTCATTTAGTTACGCCGCCTTTTACCCTACCTTCTTTCGTAAATAGAGCGTAAGGTGCCTCCACAAGCTGGACAGATGCCTGGCTCGTAGTCCTTGCGTTCTCTGAGTATAGGCAAGTCGAATACTCGCCTACACTTTGTGCATTTAGCAGTATCTGGCACCCTACTCTTCTTGCGGGGGCTAGAGACAAACCCGTGCTCCTTTTTAATATGATCGGTGAGTGCATCAGTTCTTGTAACGGCATTATATTGGGGGATTTCTACCTCATCTTTGCAGATCGGACACTTCACGGTAACAGGCTCTTTATCTTTGCCAGGGTTGTCGGCAAACCCATGCTTCTCCAATTCAACTTCTAGGGCTTTCTGAAATTCGGTATCAGGGAGATAATCAGGGAAGTTTTTCGCCTCGCACTCTTCGCAAATGCCGTGAGTGATTCTCTTATCTTCAAGCGGCTCCTTCTCGCCTAGATCCTTACCGCACCAAGCACAGACTATTTTCATTCATTGACTACCTTTTTTACTTTGCCAGGATACCTATATCCTCAGCGTAATCAAGTACGCTCTCGACAAATTCATGCCCCGGTTCCTCCGAGGAGAGATGAGGTATGCCGGGCTTAAAGAAACCATCCTCAAACATTTGCTTGGCATCTTCGTCCCACCACTCAGCTATACTCTTATTAGTCCGCTTATCTTCGACCCAGATACCAATGCGGTCCCTCTCCTGCCAGGCGTGTACTACGACGTCATCCCTAGTTGGCTTGCCTGGCAACATATAAGTCTGATCTTCAGCTGCATCATCTTCTTTTGTCCAGTGGGGATTCATCTCTGAAGGTGACTTCCCAGTAGCCGGCTTCTCGCCTAGCTTTCTTACCCTCTCATTCTCCTTATCAAAAGCCTCGCGGGAGACAATCTGTCCCTCTATGAAGGTTGTTTTACCCGGGTCGGTAATGGTTACATACTTTCCGGAGTTGCCCCCCTCAACATCGTCATCCTGACAGACCTGGCAGAGACCAGATATCATAAAATTCCGCATACCCCCCGGAGTACGGAAGCTTGAAGGGGACGGCACCTCTTTACCGCAGCGCTGGCAGTACATTTTGACAATCTCTCCTTCACTCCCGGGGTTGCCTCCCCATTGCCTTGTAGAAGCCTCTCCACACTCACAATCTACTACTTCCTGGAACATCAACTCCTTGGTCTTATCTAAGAATCTGCCTAGAGGATAAACAGCTTCTATGCTTTTTTCTTTAATCCAGTGTGCTGCATCTACTAAATCTTGTCCCAGCTCCTCTAGTTTCTCCCTGGGTAAGTCGGCAGCTTCTAGTTCATGGCGTATTAGGTTGAGATACCTATCTGCACTTGCTTTATCTAGTTTAAGGGCTGAACTTGATGCTGCATGGGCGTACTCATGGGCCTCGTAAATATGGTAGGCCTTCTCTTTACATCGCTCGCTAATCACAGCCTTTTCAGCTGCTTTCCTGGCTATATCGTTTATTTCGTCTTTGTCCATCTCTTCTCTACCTCCTTGGCTGCTTCATCGGCAGCCATTTTCTTGGCGTCCTCGAGGGTCAACTCAGGCTTTGTCTTGCCTGTCTGAGTTAACCTCTGTTTCCACCACTTCCTATTTAGATCCCGGTAATACCCTGCGGTGTCAGCGGCAGCCCCTTTCAGCTCCTCAATGGTTGTCAGCGCCTCAAGTCGGTGCCTCAGGCTGCGGCTCTGCTCCAGCGCTTCATCGGCCAGCTCCCTTTCCCACTCAGGGCCGATGGCTCGTATTTTCTCCGGGGTCAGGTCCACCCTCTCCAGGGCATTTTGCTCCTCAAGGACTTTGGCGATTCTGTCCAGCACTTCATTGGAAGTTATACCCCCCTTCTCAAACCTTACCGCTTCATTAAGTAAGCCGGCAGAGGTGGAAAAGTGGTTCACAGCGCATGCTACACAGGCCGTGGCTACTTTCTGTTGGGGGGCAGATGCAAGTTCCTGGGTATCAGAGGTCGGATATGCCGAGACAGCGAGTTTATTTTGGCTCTCGGGGGCTGTCACCTCCCTCTCCTTGGCGACCCTCTCCAATACCTCAAGGGAAGTTTGTGCTTCATGGTGCCTGAATAGCATTCTCTCCAGGGGTAATTTCTCAACCGCTTTCATTGCTAACTGGCCAGCTATTTCAATAAAGCTCATATCAGCCCTCCTTACCCCGATTTTAACTGAATCAGCTCCTCATTTCAAGTTAATACGAGAGGGGCTGTTCCTCCGGGGGGAGAAGGCTCCATCGCTAGCCCGATTACAGCTAGGGCTCACCACACGGGAGGGGACAGTGAAATAATTAAGCCGCTGTGCAAAGAGAAACACGCTGCACCCTAGTTTCCCCCGATGGAGCCTTCTGCTTTATTATACTTCATTATCTAAAAATTCTTTAACGGCCTTTCCGACTCTGTTTAGTGCTGCTCCCCTCTTTCTGTGCAAAAGCCCGGGTAATCCTTCTATGCACGTTCTTAGCAGCCTTAACCGGCTGTTTACCCATTAAAAGAATGATGTTTTCTTTAGGCTTCTGCTCACACATCACGCCCCCCTGTATGCCTCACGCAGCAGGTTGGTTATTATCCTTTCCTCGGCCCTCCACTCCTTTAACAATCGCCCCTCCTTTTCACGCTGCGTCCTAACCTTGCCCATGAGTAGAACACGATGCGTCGGTAGACCTAGAAGCTCTACAATTTCACTTCCGAGAGGGCCTTCACCCTTAAACTCTTTCTCATTATATTTTGCTTGGTAGACAAAGTAAATACCACCACGTTTAGCCCACTCTGAGTTTTTATCGTAAACATCCTTGGTCTTGGCCATGTTTTTCACGCCAGCTTCGTGTATTGTGGTCTCTAGAACATAATTCTCTCCTTCATAAGGCAGAGTGACCCAGGCGTGTCTACCGAGTAGAGTATCACTCTTAATATCCCTGACATCACCCAGGGTTACCCAGGCATCTATACCTTTTACTCTGAGAACAGAAGTAGCCAGATTTGCTGTATCGATACAGATGCCGCACCTGGTGAAATCCAGTATCTCGTTTGGCAGCGACCACGCGTAATAGACACACTTCTTTGCATGGTAACCACTAAAAAGTCCTTTTTGATGTCTCAGGAGTTGGCCTTGAGCCGAGGGGTTGCCGGAGCCGTCAAGGGGGTAGTAGAACTTGTCGCGGATCCATGCCGCTACATTGCTGATAAAGCCATCCCCCTGCAGGGAGTTGGCCATATCTATTATGGCGATGTTATTTACCTGGACAAAATCCGTTACCAGGTACCTCTCCCCAAATCTCCAAGGTGTCTCTGGTATCATCATGACCTCCTCATTTGATGTTTGAGCCGCTTTTCCTGTAATAGAACTGGATGATGTCCTTCACTCCGGCGAAAACCAGCCCGAGTATTGTGCCTAGACCTATTGCCTCCCAAGTGCTCATGGGCATGCTCATCGCTGCCCAGAGCGTCAGAGCCAGGACCCCAGTGGTGAAGCAAATATAAATGAGCGTGAAGCAGTTCCTGAAAAAGTCTCTGCTTGCAGCCTGGCGAAAGAGCATATTTTCTTTTTCGTCCATAGCAACACCTCTACAGAGATTGGGCAAAAGCTTTTAGTTCAGACGGCTTTGCCCAACGCAGCCAGTATGCAATTAGGTACTTACTGCCGAACACAATACTGTTAGCCCATTGCCCAGCGTCTCCTGGGTCGACGCCATTGGCAATCATAATTTTGTTTAGTTCTGAGACTAGGCTCCATTTTTTACTCAGGGTTAGGTTCTTGTGGAGGATATCTCCACTGCAAATATTCCCCATCGCCCATTGAGCCAAGGCGTAACCTTCTGCGTTTTCCTCAATACCACCAGGAGCGTAAGCTATCAGGTTTGATGCCATACCGGCATAAGAGCCCTCATTTATCGTACCTTCTGGATAAGGTATGCCTAGGTGTATCATCCCAAGGTGAATACCTAACTCAGGGCTACTGTCAAATCTCTCAGAACATACAGGGCATATATAAGACCCTGGAGGCGGCGTGCCATGGTATATCGGTTCGCCCTTAACAGTAACAGAGTAACCCTCACAGTAAATCTTCTCGTAGCCCTCCCAGTTAACCGTTACATTAAGATTAGCATCGAGTATCTCGTGAGCGCGTATAGTCACAGTTTGTGACATAGAGACAGCTCCGGTTAGCACGACATCGTAATCAATGTCCTGATACCAGTTGCGGTTCTGGACCCGAACAGTAACGGTTACTGTTTTACCGGGTTCTTGCACCTGTGGTGCAACTGACATTCCAATTACCTCTCCGCCAAGCTCCTCTGCCACAGTAAAGGTGCAGCTGGCGCCAGCAAAGCTGGTCCCCGAGATAAAAACAGTAAAGGTGCCGGGAGTATCAAAGTGGAAGGTAAACCCGGTTCCTACTTCTTTCCCTGGGCCGATGGTTACCGTTCGCTCCTGATAGCCGAAGTCCCCTGTCATTGTGACTGTTTCAGTTACTGCATGCGTATAGGTATTGGTGATTTCAACCAGCAGTCCCTTTGTCGCGCCCAGGGGTTGCGGCTCATCAAAGCAGTGTATTTCATAAATAATTTCCCCTATTGGCACCAGGCTGATATTGAGCTCGTTTTTTCCAGCAACGACTGTTATAGGTATTTGCCTCTCCTGGTAGCTATCGCATGTAAAAATGATGACGTATTCACCCGGGCTCAAGTTGGTTAATTCGTAGTATCCATTTGTATCAGTGAGGGTAGAAACTTCGTCTCCATAACTAACCATAACCCCTGAGATAGGCTTGTTGTTAAAGTCGCTGGTCACCACGCCATAGAGGGTAGCAAAACCTGGCGGCGGCTCCTCCGGCGGCTCCCCATCTGGCGGCTTAGCCTTGACATTAGCAAGCCCATAGATAAGTGCACCAACCCCCAGTCCCAATCCTACTACCAGTGCTGCATTCTTCCTTTCCATCACTGCCTCCTTTCCTTACCCCTACATCAATCGTATCTACCCCAGTAAGCCCACCAATCGTAAGGTGGGTCATATCCGATGTTAGCAATCACATAGCCCTCGAAGTTCATACTCGGATTTGCCAGCTCAAAGGCATACTTCCACTGGTAATAGTTGCCGTCATAGCGACTGCCTGTAAAACCAGCGGCATACCATTCA
>Ga0180008_1001021_pt1 | contig 19280 bp, 18 predicted proteins | sample MM_PW_MetaG_FD_121121 | JGI IMG/M metagenome (GOLD analysis project Ga0180008, IMG submission 121121) | Groundwater microbial communities from the Aspo Hard Rock Laboratory (HRL) deep subsurface site, Sweden - MM_PW_MetaG | ecosystem: Environmental > Aquatic > Deep subsurface > Groundwater...
CCGCAAATGGCGTCCCCTAGGGGACTCGAACCCCTGTTACCGCCGTGAAAGGGCGGTGTCCTAGGCCACTAGACGAAGGGGACACGCTAACTGAAACACATGGTGTGTATTCCAGTGCCCAGACCCTTATCCGAAGACTTGGTCCTGGTTTCACTCAGTGCCGCCCGAAAGCCACACTGTTTAAAAATGGAGCGGGAAACGAGACAGGCACTAGGGCGCTAAATCCTTGTTTCCCAATCACATTCTTCGCCGCCGTGAGCAGCGAAGGCCTGAATTATAGCCTTGTTCTTCGCCCTCGGCAACAAAACTCATCCAACAACTTCCATCAGCGTCCAAGGACTGCCATTTCATCCCCTGACAACCGACGCAGAATACACGGCTACCAGAGGCCCGCCCCTGCAACGCCGCTCGACACTCAGGTCTCCTTGCGTCAGGAATGGCATCAGCATCGAACGTTGAGACCGCGCTTGGTTTGATGCCGTGCGCACCACAGCCCAAGGCTGTTCGTGATGAAGGCCAAGCGGCGAGCAAGGAAAGATGGGGCGCATGTTCACATCACCTGGTCAGCTGGCGACCGTGTGGGAGCGGCGCGCAACAGCCTCAAACTGGCCACAGCCCAGGATCGCTGGATGCTATGTCGATATATCAGGATGCCAGAACAAGCATCACACGCGCGGTTTTCTCTGCGTCCCTCTGGACGTTGAGCAACGACTGCGCCCCAGCGCGACTTGTGAAACCGTAGGGATATCAGACCATAGCGAATCGGTCTTGATACGCCTGACGCACCCCATGACGCTGGCACCGTGAGCGCCATTGTCGAGCGTGCTTCTTCCTTGTTACTCGACGGGCCGGCAACTGGTCGATTCTTGCACATTGAGCAAGAGAGGGCCACCTGTGGCGGATGCCATGATCTCGTCCGCCCACGTTCCGGGGCATTCGTCCCTGGCATCCGCCACAGGCATAACGACACAACAGCCCTTGGCAGGGCGAGAAAGGAGCCGGTGATGTAGCGCTTCCGAAAGGAGACGAAAACATGCACAAGGAGCCACCATTATCAAAGGTGTTCTATCGTCCCATCGAAGCTGCCATACGGTGGGCTGGGTTGTTGCGGTACAAGGCGTCGATCCTCGCCTCGATCGCATCACCGCGGTGCCTGCCGCAGACATTGGACTGCCCGCGATGGAACGAGTGTCGGCTGTACTCGGAACGCATCTACGACGGCATCCTCAACTCGGAACTGCCCTTTGGCAAGAACGGGATCACGCTCAATGACCCAGAGTTGGTGAGTTCACCCGATCTGACCATCCGCCACGTCGATCTGAAACGCTGGATGCGCACTCACTATCCTGAGCATCGACCCGGATTCCTGTTCAGCCGCAGCGAGCGCATGGCGCATCCCTCCATCACCCTGGAAACAGGACAGGCAATCCTGCTGGAACGGCAGGCTCTGCAGGCCGCGCTGGACCATAGCCGGCGTGAGATGCGCAAACTTCAAGCGCAACACGAAGCCTTGCTCAAGCAGTCCGCGGTGCTGTTGGCATCCAAGCAGTGCGCGATCAGTGATCGAGCGGAGACCACGTACCTGAACATCATCGGTGGCATGCTGACGCTGATGCTGGGTCAATCCCCATCGGGTGTGCCGTACTCCAGCTTCAAGACGCAGGAGGCAATCGTCACCGCATTGCTCGCCCACTATGGCGGCACCATGGGCATCACGGAGCGAACCTTGAACGGCAAGTTCGCCAACGCCAGGAAGAATGTGCGTAGCGCAGCCGCGTGAATTCTTCCATCTTGTATGTGCAGTCTCGGAGATTGCATTTGCAATGTCTTTTTGCAGCCATGTCTATTGAATAGAGGTCACGCCAACAAACGCCACTGAGCGTTCAGGAGTGACCGCCATGTCGCAAGTACCTGTACTGCCACCGCACGAGCGCCGCATCCTGCGGCTCGATGAAGTTGAAGCGAAGTCCGGCTTCAAACGCGCCCACATCTACAACCTGATGAAGAAGCGCCAGTTTCCACAGGCGTTGCGCCTTGGCGTGCGCGCGGTGGGCTGGGATTCGGTCGAGATCGATCAGTGGATCGCCGAACGCCTTAACAACCGCACCTGACTCGCTCCCCCTCGGACTTCCCATCGCCAAACGGAGAGCGCCATGCAGGTCGTATCCATCATTTCAACGAAAGGTGGCGTCGGCAAGACGACCACGGCCGCCAACCTCGGCGGGCTCGCCGCGGACGCGGGGCTGCGCGTGCTGCTGCTCGATCTCGACGTGCAGCCCACCTTGTCCTCCTACTACGATCTGGCTCACCGCGCGCCCGGCGGCATCTATGAGCTGCTGGCGTTCAACGAGCGCGGTCTCGACCAGCTCGTGTCCCGCACCATCATCGCGGGCCTGGACCTGGTGCTCTCGAACGACCACCGGGGTGAACTGAACACCTTGCTGCTGCACGCGCCAGACGGGCGCCTGCGGTTGCGCCACCTGCTGCCGGCGCTGGCGCCGCTCTATGACCTGGTGCTAATCGACACCCAAGGCGCGCGCTCGGTGCTGTTGGAGATGGCGGTGCTCGCCTCCGGCCTGGCGCTGTCACCCGTGACCCCGGAAATCCTTGCGGCCCGCGAACTGCGGCGCGGCACCATGCAGTTGCTGGAGGACATCGCGCCGTATCGGCACCTTGGCATCGAACCGCCACCGCTGCACCTACTCATCAATCGTGTCCACCCCGTGTCCGCCAACGCACGCATGATCCAGCAGGCGCTGCACGACCTATTTCAGGATCACACGGGCATCCGCGTGCTGGGCACCGACGTGCCGGCCATCGAAGCCTATCCGCGCGCTGCAACCCGCGGCATGCCGGTGCATCGCGTCGAGTATCGACAGCCACCAGGCAGAGTTGCGCCCGCTGCGCTCGACACCATGCGCACGCTCGCCGGCGAACTGTTCCCGCAGTGGCAAGACAGATTCGCCCGCGTGTCCGGCCGTCCTCCACGTTCTATTGAAACCGGGAGGTCCCGTGGCGAGCGCACATGAACTGTCCCGTGGCCACAAGCGACTGCGCGCCCTGATCGAGTTTGCGGTGAGCGAAGGCTGGCACGTCAAACGTACTCGGGGTGGACACCTCAAATTCACCAAGACCGGCTGCGCCGCCATCTACACCAGCTCGACAGCGAGCGATTACCGGGCAGACCTCAATGCCCGTGCGCAGATCCGCCGAGCCGAGCGCGAGGCCCGCATGGCCCGGCCCGCCAACGCCGAGGGATGCGGCCATGGCTGAGATGACCTCCCAGGACATGGCCGGCAAGCTGCTTGCCGCCGGGTTCGAGCGCAGTGGGCCATCGGCCACGGCTTTGAGTGACCCCATCGCCGACACGCCGATGGTCGTGACGCCGGACCAGTTGCGGCCCTACGACCACGATCCCCGCAAAAAGCGCAACTCGGCCTACGATGAAATCAAGGCCTCCATCCGCGAGCGCGGCCTGGATGCGGCGCCAGCCATCACACGCCGTCCTGGCGAGGCGCACTACATCATCCGCAACGGCGGCAACACCAGGCTGGCGATCCTGCGCGAACTCTGGACAGAAACGAAGGACGAGCGCTTCTTCCGCATATCGTGCCTGTTCCGGCCGTGGCCTGCGCGCGGGGAGATCGTCGCGCTGACCGGGCACCTCGCCGAGAACGAACTGCGTGGCGGCTTGACGTTCATCGAGCGCGCCCTCGGCGTCGAGAAGGCGCGCGAGTTCTATGAAGCGGAAAGCAGCACGACCTTGAGCCAGTCCGAGCTGGCCCGTCGCTTGGGCGCCGACGGCTTCCCCGTGCAGCAGTCACACATCAGCCGCATGGCCGATGCGGTGCGCTACCTGCTGCCTGCGATCCCGACCGTGCTGTATGGTGGCCTCGGTCGCCACCAGGTCGAGCGGCTGTCGGTCATGCGCAAGGCCAGTGAGCGCACGTGGGAGCACTATGCCAAGGGCCGCTCCCTGCCGCTCGACTTCGACAGTTTCTTCCAAGAAGTGCTGTCGCAGTTCGATACCCAGGCCGACGAGTTCTCGCCGCAGCGTGTGCAGGACGAGTTGATCGGTCAGATGTCCGAGCTGCTGGGCATCGACTACGACGTGCTTGCCCTGGACCTGACCGAATCCGAGAGCCGCCACCGCGCCCTGGTCAGCGACCCAACCCCGCCATCGGCGCCGCCGGCATTGCCTGAGCCTGGGGCCATCGCACGGCCGCCGATTGAACCGGCACCGTCCCCCGCCACAGCAGCACATTCTGCAGGCCACTCTGCCGCCGCGCCGACAAGGCCCCAGGACGATGCGGCCCCGCGTGAGGCATCCGCAGCCACCCCTGCGGCAGCGGCTGGCGATCTACTTGACGAGCACATCGTCTCTCCGGCACCCACGACGCAGCGGCTCCAGTCCATCCAGCGCATGGTCGCCGACCAGTTGGGCGATGCGCTTCCGCCCGACTTCTCGGCCAACGTGCTGCAGTCGATTCCCGTGCAGGCCGGTGGCCTCTATCCCATCTCGGACATCTGGCATATCGACCCAGGTCTCGACGCACCCGGCCGCCTGCGCGTCCACATCGCGCAGTTCGCGCGCGAGATCGCGGGCGAGGTCGACCTGGACGCGTGTGTCGAGGATCGTTCAGATGGCATCGGGTTCGCGTGTCGTGCCCCGACCCAGGTTTCGTCGCCGCTCGCACGTGCCGTGCTCGCGCTGCTGGTTTCCCTGGCCGGTCAGCAGTCGGCCGACGTGGGCTTGGACGGCGGGCACTTCGTCACCGACCTGCCAGCGCTGTTGCACGGCCAAGGCCAACGTCATGCCGACGGGGCCCGGCGATTGAGCGACACCGCGCTGGTCAAGCTGTTTCGTCTGCTGCGGCTGGCCCGGCGCCTGCTGGATCTGGAAGCCGGCGCTCTCGGTCCTGGGACCTGAGCGAGGGAGGCCCGCATGTCCGCACCTAACCCACTCAACCAGGCCGTCATCGCGCAGGCGCTCTACGATCTGCGCAACGGGCAACTGCGCCGCTGCAAGGCGATGGGATTCGGTGAGGAAGAATTGGATGCGCTCAAGCATCCGGCGCTGATCAGCGTACTGGCCAATGCCAGCGTCTCGTGGTGCTCTGTCTCGGTGAACCGGGAAGTGCTCCGGCGATTGCTCAAACAGGCGCAGGACGTGGAGAAGGAGATCGCCACCGTCGATCGCATGTTGCGCCTGGGGGCCAGTACGGAAATGGCGAGCCGTTTTTATGGGCTGACGCACCAGGAAGTCGCGCTACGGCGTGAAGTTCTCGGCCTGCCCAAACGCAAGGGGCGCCATCCGGTTCTGGACGAGGAGCAGGACACCGAGCTGTGGCGACGCTGGAAGGCCGTGACCAGCAGCAGGAATGTCGAGCTGGAGGATGAGACCTCGGTTCTTGATGCGGCAATGGACCTCGCCGAAGGCATGGAACTGCCGCTGTCGGTGGTCTGGGCTGCGATCAAGAACTGGATCGATCAGGGATTGGGTTGAGTCATGGCCGTGGACGACGCTGCACCACGAGCACCACGCCAAGGCCCGGTCGCCCTCGCTGATCTGTTCGACAGCGCGCTGAAAGACCTTGCACCGAAACCTCGCCCGCCCGCGTCCGCGCCAGCTCCCGCATCCGCAACATCTCCTGTCTCCGCAACCGGCGACGGTTTTCTGTTCAGCGGCAATCGGCACGAGAGCGTGCCGCGACGGCTGTTCCTGGACCGACGCCTGACGCCGCTGGAACGCAATGCCTGGCAAGTCTTTCGGATGATGCTCAACGAGGATGGGGTCACGGCGTTTCCGACGTATGAGCAACTTCGCCCGTGGCTCGCGTCAATGCCCTGCGCCGGACAGGCCTCTCACGAGACCGTGGCACGGGCGCTGACGCTGTTGCGCCTGACTCGCTGGTTGAGTCTCGTGCGCCGCAGGCGTGACCCCAAGACCGGGCGCATCCTCGGCAACCTCTACGTCCTGCACGATGAGCCCCTGACGCCTTTCGAGGCGATGCAGCTCGACCCGGACTACTTGGAGCTCGTCAGCCAAGCCCTGGGCCATTCGGCCAAGGCCGTCCAGGTCGTGGGCTTGCACACCCTCAAGGAAATCGCCGAAGACCCGTTGTTGTCTGGCCGCACGTTGCCCTCGCGGCTGCAGGTCCTTGCCGAACGCCTCGCGAGCCAGGGCATTGGGTCGCAGGAGAGTTATCCACAGAAGGATAGGGTTCACGATTCCGAAGAAGGGGCGCCGAGCCTTCTTCGGAATTCTGATGACCCCTCTTCGGATTCCGAAGCAGGGCCGAAACCCGCGTCAGACGGCGCTCTTCGGAATCCGAAGCAGGACCGTACTGTACGTAGTAGTCGTATGAATGAAGTACGTACTACCGCGCGTGAGCGTGGGCAGGCGCGTGCGATGCCAGGAGTTCGCCTGCCTGATCGCTTTCTCGGCTTGAAGGAAGAGCAGCAGGCCGCCGCCATCGTGGCATTGCAGCAGGTCGATGCTCCGCTACGCCAGGCCGTGCTGGACGAATGGGCGGATCGCTGTCGCGGCAGCACCATCCGCAACCCGGCAGGCTACCTGTTCGGCATCATCCAGCGCGCCATCCGTGGCGAGTTCAACGCCTGGGCCAAGCAAGCCGGGTCAGCACCGCCACCTGCCCCTGCACGAGATGCACCGCCTGAACCACCGCGCAATGTGGTTCCACCCGAGGTGGCCCGGCAGCACATTGACCGGCTGCGCGACCTTCTGCGCAGTAGCTGAGCGCGACGAGCGACAAGGGCGTGAAGCAGACGTCGATGGCCGTCAGTAGAGCTATCCCCAGGGGATAGATGTACTACAAGCTGTAACGCCGACAGGCACGGCATGGCACTTCGGTCCAGGGGGGCCGTAATGGCGTCGGTTGCATGAGCGCACGCACCATTTGCGCGAGCAGCGCTCCATGGCTTTCGATGGAGCTATCCCCTGGGGATAGCTCGTGTCACAGGCCACCGCTGCCACGACAACCGGGTCCCGGTTCATTTCGGTTTGTTGACTGACTGCCTTCCGTTGCGTGCCGATCCTGACCGCTCCTTTTCCCAAGCGAGCGGACGCCATGGCAACCAACGAACCTCTGCAACTCAATCTCGGCTCTTTGCGCAGCGCGATGTCGCTGACGCTTCACACCCACCACGCCTCGCGCATCTGGCATGGCCGCGCCGCCGCCGAGGGGCGACCCGGCATCGTCGGCCTGAACGGCTACATCGCCGTGATGAACAAGATGAAGCGCGGCTCGGAGCAGGACGACCCGTACAGCGACTGGTGGATGTTGCGCATCGAGGAAAAGCTCGACCAGACCAGGACCACGTTGCAATCGCTGCGCGAGCAGGTTGACCAGGCACTGGCCGGCGTGCCTGCGGCGTTGAGCCTGGGTGAGAACCTCAACGTGCAGCCGGTGAAGCTCCCCTTGTTCGTGAACGCGCAGCTCGGCTTTGCCGCCGTCTATCTGCTGGCCGACTACGACGACATCGCCCGCAAGCTGATCCTCGCCCACCACACCGCGCTGATCGATCGCTCGACGTTGGAGCGCTGGCTCAACGAAGGTGCCCACGCGCTGCGCAGCCTGTTCAGCCTGGCCCAGCAATACCGCTACTCGGGCTGCACCCGCGACGACTTCGCGGCCAAGAACGCCGCAGCTCGGGCAGCATTGGAGAAGTTCGGCGAACTGCCGCAGGACGTGCTCGAAGGCATGCGCCGCTCGAAGTTTGCGCCGCCCGTCGTGCGCCGTGGTCTGCAACAGCGTGGTGATAGCGCTGCCGCAGCCGCATCTCCCACCGACGAAGGCGCTGCCGCCGATTCGGCCGAGGCCAAGTCCACAGCCGCCGGCGAGGACGAACCGGCATGAGCGACCCGAACCGCGAACCGCGCTACTTCCGTCGTCTGGAACAGCCAGCCTTCATGCGGCTGGAACACGCGGCCTCTCTAAAAGGCCTTTTAAAGCCTTTTAAAGGTAAAGGGGACTTCGAGGCCTGGGCCAGCCAGTGCTTCGCCATGCGCGACGAGTTGATTGCCCTGGCGCAGCGACAGGTGCTGCCACAGGCGTGCGGGCATCCCTTCCACCTGCTTCCCGTCGAGCTGGCCCAGCAGACCACTGGCGCAGGCACGACCTTTCTTCGCTGGCGCAAGCACGATCGATCGGCCATGGGCGTGGCGTTGTGGCAGGAGCTGATGGCGAGCCCCAGCACGCCGGTCAACCTGCTGCACGACCTGCACGAGATCGAACTGCAGCGCGTCATGCTGAACATGCAGATCAGCCTGCTGCACACCCTGGGCAGGCAAGCACAGGAATGCGCCAGCAAGGCCGCGCAGGCGGACAACACCTACCTGCGCCGGCTCGCGTCCGTTCCTGCCGCAGTGCGCGATCGGTGATTGCGCCTGCCATCCGAGCACGCGCCCGAGCCCAACGAGGCACGGGTATTTCAACCACCACGGAGATTCCAACATGAGCACACAATTCATCGGCGAGGGCAACATCGGATCGCCTCCCGAGTACCGCGAATTCCCCAATGGCAACGACGATCCTCGCCGGTTGCTCCGGCTGAACGTGTACTTCGACAACCCCGTCCCCACCAAGGGCGGCGAGTTCGAGGACCGCGGCGGCTTCTGGGCGCCGGTGGAACTCTGGCACCACGACGCCGACCGCTGGCAGCAGCTCTACCAGAAGGGCATGCGGGTGCTGGTCGTCGGCCGCATGGAGCGCGACCCCTGGACGGACAACGAAGATCAGCCGCGTGAGACTTGGCAGGTCAACGCGCGCAGTGTCGGCATCCTGCCGTACCGCATCGAGTCTGTGGCCCTCAGCCCGAAGCCACAGGAGGCAGAGCCGAAGCCCCAGGCCACCCAGGAATCGACGGCGCCGAAAGAGACCAAGCGCAGGAAGTGATCGGGCATGGAGGGCGGCTGCCGCAGTGCTTCGCCGCCCTCCATGCGCTGCGAATTATCCCCAGGGGATAGCTCCACCAACGTCCACCGAGTTCCACGCGCGCTCCCGGAAATCGCGGCTCTCGGCCCGCACACTTCCGGCCACGCACCTTCCCCGCACTCGCCATTTCATCGGCGTGAAAGCGGTCGCTGCCGCATGCGGCTTGTTTGCTGCTGCCAGGGGCTGCGCTCGGCATCCTCGATCCCAGCAACTCCATGAACAACAGGAATCGGGATGGACGGATATGCGGCTGTTCTTGTGCGAGAAGCCCTCCCAGGGCAAAGACATTGGCCGGATTCTCGGCGCCACGCAGCGCGGTGAAGGCTGCCTCAACGGTTCCGGCGTCACGGTCACCTGGTGCATCGGCCATCTCGTGGAGGCGGCGCCGCCCGAGGCCTACGACGAGCAGCTCAAACGATGGTCCGTTGAGCAGTTGCCCATCATTCCCCAGCACTGGCGGGTCGAGGTCAAACCGAAGACCGCCACGCAATTCAAGGTCGTCAAGGCGCTCTTGGCGAAGGCGACTCACCTGGTTATCGCCACCGATGCCGACCGCGAGGGCGAATTGATCGCCCGCGAGATCGTGGAGCTTTGCGGCTACCGCGGCCCCATCGAACGCCTGTGGCTGTCGGCGCTCAACGATGCGTCCATTCGGGCGGCACTGGGCAAGCTGCGGCCTTCGGCCGAGACGCTTTCGATGTACCACTCGGCGCTGGCGCGCTCCCGTGCGGATTGGCTCGTGGGCATGAACCTGAGCCGGCTGTTCACGGTGCTGGGGCGACAGGCGGGTTACGACGGCGTGCTGTCGGTCGGCCGCGTACAGACCCCGACGCTCAAGCTCGTTGTGGACCGCGACCGCGAGATCGCGCGCTTCGTGTCCGTACCATACTGGGCCATCGCCGTGTCCCTGTTCGCAGGCGGTTCGACTTTCGCCGCGCAATGGGTTCCACCCGATGCGTGCACCGACGACGCAGGCCGCTGCCTGCGGCAGCCGGTCGCACAGCAGACCATGCAGCAGATCCGCGCTGCGGGCAGTGCCCACGTCGTGTCGGTGGAGACTGAGCGTGTCCGCGAAGGCCCGCCGCTGCCGTTCGACCTGGGCACCTTGCAGGAAGTGTGTTCCAAGCAGCTTGGGCTGGACGTGCAGGAAACCTTGGAGATTGCCCAAGCCCTGTACGAGACGCACAAGGCCACGACGTACCCCCGCTCGGACTCCGGCTACCTGCCCGAGAGCATGTTTGCCGAAGTGCCCACCGTTCTCGACAGCCTGCTCAAGACCGATCCCTCGCTGCGCTCGATCATGGGCCAGCTCGACCGCTCGCAGCGCTCGCGCGCCTGGAACGATGGCAAGGTCACGGCGCACCACGGCATCATCCCGACGCTCGAACCGGCGAAGCTCTCCGCCATGAGCGAGAAGGAACTGGCCGTGTACAGGCTCATCCGGTCGCATTACCTGGCGCAGTTCCTCCCTCACCACGAGTTCGACCGCACTGTGGCCAAGTTTTCGTGCGGGGGGCAGAACCTGGCGGCCACGGGCAAGCAGGTTGTCATCCCGGGTTGGCGCCAGGTGCTCGCCGAGCCGCAGGCCGAAGACGGTGATGGCGAGGGCGATACTGCGGTCCGCGCCCAGGTGCTGCCCGCGCTGCCGAAACTGTATGAGGGCCTGGCATGCCAGGTGGCCGACGTCGATCTCAAGGCACTCAAGACGCTGCCGCCCAAACCGTACACGCAAGGCGAGTTGGTCAAGTCCATGAAAGGCGTCGCCAAGCTGGTGTCCGATCCCCGCCTGAAGCAGAAGCTCAAGGATACGGTTGGCATCGGCACCGAAGCGACGCGGGCCAACATCATCGGCGGCCTGATCGCTCGCGGCTACCTCGTGAAGAAGGGGCGCGCCATCCGCGCCTCGGATGCGGCTTTCACTTTGATCGATGCCGTGCCTGCGGCGATTGCCGACCCTGGCACCACCGCCGTCTGGGAACAGGCGCTCGACATGATCGAGGCCGGACAGCTCACCCTGGACGTGTTCATCGGCAAGCAGGCCGCGTGGATTTCGCAGTTGATTGCGCAGTACGGCAGCGCCTCCCTGTCCATCAAGGTTCCCCAAGGGCCGGCATGCCCGCAGTGCGGCGCACCCACGCGCCAGCGCAGCGGCAAGAGCGGCCCGTTCTGGTCGTGCAGCCGCTACCCGGACTGCAAAGGCACGCTGCCAGTCGAATCCGGCAGCTCCAAGCGCGGCGCCTCGCGCCCGCGCCGTAGCGGCCGCAAAGGCTCCTGACCGCCCCCGTTCCCCGTGAGCCGTGCCCGCCTTCGGCGGCGTGGCCCCTGTCCCGCACTCCGCCGCATGCCCTGCGGGACGCCCAGCGCGCAACGCCTTCTTGATCCGTGTGCGCGTCCCGCCCAGCCGTCCCCGGCCGCGGGACCTGAAGGTAGCTTCTCTGCGAGCCGCACCACGCGCGTTCTGTTGATCTGCGTTTCTTCCGCCCTCTGCGAAGGGTCTCCCGGTGGCTTGCCAGGCTGCACGAGCCACCGGGAGACCCTTCGTGGTCAGCGGTAATCGGTGCCGGTGCCCGCCGGTGCAAAAACGGGCTCCCTTTGTGCGCGGATGTGCGCCAGACGATGCCGGCCCCAGCCACGACATGGGCCGGGTGTGATTGCTTGATGAGCAGACGGTTCTAGCGACGACCGGGCCTGCCAATCAGCCCACGGGTGGTTCCTCTTTTCTCCCGAGCCGAAGGCCGTTGGGCCTTCGGCGCCATTCTCCTGCCCATCAACGTCCCGGCCCGGCCATTGGCCTGGGCCACACGAACAGGAGAGACGACATGCACCCTCAACCTTGCGCACCGCTGCTGTACGGCAGACGGAGGTCGAGAACGGCATGCCCGCCTATCGCGCGGCCATCGCCAATGGTACGCTCGGCTGCAGCCGAGGCCGTAGCCCAAAGGCTGGACTACCTCTTTTGCAGAGGTAAACCTCGGGATGAACTGGGCGAAAACATGCCTTATGTGCCCGCCTTACGGCGAGCTGTTTCCGATGCTTCGCGCAGGATTTCCCGCCCCCCATTCGCTGCGATTGCGGCCACGATGACGCCCAGCACCAGATCCGGGATGTTCGACCCGAACCCCATCACCAGCACCCCGGACAGCACAATCGCACCATTGACGATGGAGTCGTTGCTGGTAAAGATCGCTGACGCCTTGAAGTTCACATCTTCCCCGCGATGGCGGCGCAGTAGTCTGAGGCACACTAGGTTCAAAGCCGCGTTCAGCGCGGCCATGGCCATCATGGCTGGGCCGACAGGCTCTTCCCCTCCAGCGAAGCGGCGTAGGACTTCCAACAGCAGCAGCGCGGCCAGGCCGATTAGCAAGAAACCCGACAAGCGGGCCGCGCCCACCTTGACCGTTGCCGCACGACCGACGGCATACAGGCTAACCGCATAGACCGACGCATCGGCGAGGTTGTCCAACCCGGCGCCCATCAGCGCCGTAGAGCCAGCCCAGATGCCAAGGGCAATGCCGGCGGCGGACTGCGTCAGGTTGATCAGCAACACAGTCAGAAGAATCTTTCGGTCCTTCGCATCGCTCGCATCTAGGCGGCCCAACTCGTCGTTTTCGTGATTTCTGTGGTTTTCAGCCATGCATTGTTCCTTCCAAATCGATGGATGCTGAAGCCTGTAGCGGCTGGAGAGTCAAGGCGCAGATGCAACGAACTTGCCACAGGGTCTTCCCGGACGCCCTTGACTCTACCGTAGCTAGAAGGTTTTCCAATCCAGTCAGAGCTTTAGGACAGAACAGATGAGCACCAATGCGCCCCCTTCATTGCGACTGTCATCCGGTATGGCTGCTATCCACTGATCCGTGGCGCCACTGCGGTTGTGCTCTTCGGCGAGCTCGCGACCGGCCGGCCGTCTTTTCCGACGGAGCTACTCACAGTGATCGTCGCGCTCGCTTGTGCCGCCTTGCTAGAGGGCGGGCGGCCTTTCCACTCCCCGTTGAGCCAGTAGCGGCGTTCCAAGCTGTGGTTGGCCGTCGGCGCATGGCTCGGCTTCTTGGTCGTGCATCTGGCCTTCCAGCACTCCAATCTGGGATACCGGGTCGGGCCGTTGGGATTGTTGATCGGGGTGGCTGAAGCCCATCGCTGGCATCACAAGCGTGAGCACGAAGACGCCCAAGTCAACTACGGCGATTTCTGGATGCCCGGGGGCCACTTGTTCAGCGCTTTCCGGTCGCAAAAGCACACGCTGGGCGCCAAAGAGTGACACTCAAGAAAGATGGACTTTCCAATGGACTACGGCCCGCAGCTTGTCTATCCCTTCCGGAGCCGGCCAGCAGCGGCAAACGCTTGCGCTGCTGGCTATACGATCTTGCCCACGTCGCATTCTTGCGCGAGTCGGGCCTTGCGGCTTCTTGCGAAGCGATCGCGAGTTGCGTGGCGTGCCCATGAGTCGGGCCGCGTCGTGGCGCACTGCTACCTTGGCCTGCACCTGCACCTGCGCAGCCACGCCGCGATGCTCGGTCTGGCCTGGAGAACCCGTAAGGTGGCGGAGATTGCGGCGCGCAGGTCGTCCGGCTCGCGCTGGCTCCTGTGGGCCACGCCCTCGGTCGCACGCCGTCTCAAAACGTCAGAATCGCGCGCTTTCGCATGATGGAGCGCGGCACGTGGCTCTCAGAACTGGACCCGATCACTTCCAGCACCGATGACACGCTCGAGCTTCAGGCGGGCTCGGCCAAGCTGTTGAGAATGCCGCACTCGCGCGAGGTTCGGGCGCTATCGCAGGAGCGTCGCAGATCCATTAACTCGCGCTCCAAGGCGCGCAATTCCTTCATCTTGGTCCGCACTTGCGCGATATGAGCGTCGACCAGCGCGTTCACCTCGCCGCAGCCCAACTCTGGCCGATCCCGTAAGTTCAGCAGTTGACGGATCTCATCCAGCGTCATGTCCTTCGCCCGGCAGCGGCGGATGAACAGCAAGCGCTGCAAATGGACTTCGTCATAGAGCCTGAAGTTGCCCTCGCTACGTGCAGGCTCGGGCAGCAAGCCTTCTGACTCGTAAAAGCGCACGGTCTGCACCAAGCAATCTGCCTTCTTGCCCAGTTCACCGATCCGCATCATGGTTGCTTCCTATAAAAAACTTGACTCTATATCTACTAGAGGTTTTCTAATGATGGCATCCGGGGAAAACCTTGTCAATGAAGAGCGATCTATGAACAAAGAACCTTCCAGCCCATGCGCCTGCTCCGGCGGCAATGGCCAACAGACGGCGTGCGCCAGTGAGCAGGCCAGCACTGAAACCACCGTTTTCCACGTGAGCAACATGGATTGCCGCAATGAGGAAGCACTGGTGCGGCGAACGCTGGAGGGCATGCCCGGTGTCGAGCGGCTCCTGTTCGATCTTCCGCAGCGTTTGTTGACCATTTCGCACCGCGAAGTCTCGGCCGATGCCTTGGAGCAAGCGCTGAATTCGGTGGGCATGAAGGCTCAGGCTGTCCGAGACGCCGCCGTGTCGACCACCTACCGCATCGAGAACATGGACTGCCCGAGCGAGGAGAAACTCATCCGCTCGCACCTCGGGGCAGTCGAGGGAATTCAGGACCTCGACTTCGACCTCGCTGAGCGCACCCTGTCGGTGAAACACCTCGCTCAGGCACGCGCGCAGATGGAGCAGGTCCTGGCCTCGATCGGCATGCGCGCCAAGGAGCAGACCTTCGGCCACACGGGGCCGATCGAAGCCGCGGCTGTGATCCCATCCTCGGCCCTGCAGCAGCAACCAACCGCTGCCGTTTCCGCGCCGCCGATCGGCGAGCGGGTGACGTACCGGATCGAGAACATGGATTGCCCGACGGAAGAAGCGCTGATCCGCGACCGGCTGGGCAAGCTGCCGGGTGTGACCGCGCTCGACTTCAATCTGATGCAGCGTGTGCTGGGAGTCCAGCACACGCTGGCGACCTCAGCGCCGATCGAGAAGGCGCTTGCTTCCATTGGAATGCAGGCTGCGCGGCAGGACATGCAGACAGCCACCACGGTACTTCGCATCGCGAAGATGGACTGTCCGACCGAGGAAAGTCTGATCCGCGGCAAGCTGCAAGGCATGCCGGGCGTGCAGGGAATGGATTTCAACCTGATGCAGCGCACGCTCACGGTTCGGCACACACCCGACGCGATCAAGCCGGCAGTCGAAGCCATCGAATCGCTGGGCATGGAAGCCGAGGTCCAGAGGACTGATGAGCCGCGCGATGCCCCGGTGGCCGCGCACAAGACCAATTGGTGGCCGATGGCGGTTTCGGGCGTTGCGGCGGTGGCCGCCGAAGGCGTGTACTGGGTCAACGACGGCAATCATTGGGCCGTGATCGTGCTGGCACTGGTTTCGATCTTCACCGGCGGCCTCAGCACCTACAAGAAGGGCTGGATCGCGCTGAAGAACCTCAACCTGAACATGAACGCCCTGATGGCCATCGCGGTCACCGGCGGCATGGCGATCGGCCACTGGCCGGAGGCCGCCATGGTCATGTTCCTGTTCGCGTTGGCGGAAGTGATCGAGGCGAAGTCGCTGGACCGCGCCCGCAACGCCATTCGGGGGCTGATGGACTTGGCGCCCGAGACCGCGACCGTGCGGCAGGCCGATGGCTCATGGACAGAGCTGCCGGCCAAGGAGGTCGCAAAGGGCGCGGTGGTCCGCGTGCGTCCTGGCGAGCGCATCGCACTGGACGGCCTGATCACCTCGGGTCGATCGGCCATCAACCAGGCGCCCATCACCGGCGAGAGCCTGCCCGTCGAGAAGGCCGAAGGTGACCAGGTCTTCGCCGGAACCATCAATGAGACCGGCTCTTTCGAATACAAGGTGACCGCAGGCGCCAGCGACTCGACGCTCGCGCGCATCATCCATGCCGTGGAGTCCGCGCAGGGCAGCCGTGCGCCCACGCAGCGCTTCGTCGACCAGTTCGCCCGCGTCTACACGCCGGCGGTGTTCGCGGTGTCCGTGCTGGTTGCCGTCGTGCCGCCGCTCGCCTTCGGCGGCGCATGGTTTGACTGGGTCTACAAGGCCCTGGTACTGCTGGTGATCGCCTGCCCCTGCGCTCTGGTCATCTCCACGCCGGTCACCATCGTCAGCGGCTTGGCCGCTGCCGCCCGACGCGGCATCCTGATCAAGGGTGGCGTCTACCTGGAGGGCGGGCGCAAGCTCAAGGCGTTGGCCCTGGACAAGACCGGCACACTCACACATGGCAAGCCCGAGCAGACCGACTTCGTGCCGCTGATCGGCGAGGCGCAGGAAGTTGCCGCCTGGGCCGCAAGCCTCGCGGCACGCTCGGACCATCCTGTGTCTCAGGCCATCGCCCGCAAGGCGAACCGTGACGGCATCGCGCTGCACGAGGTCGACGACTTCGCGGCGCTGCCTGGCCGCGGCGTGCGCGGCCGCGTCGCCGGGCGCATGTTGCACATGGGCAACCACAGGCTCGCCCAGGAGCTGGGCCTGAGCGAAGCGACGCTCCAGGCTCGGCTGGAGACCCTGGAGCGCCAAGGCAAGACAGCGATCCTGCTGATGGACGATGCGACCGTGCTCGGCATTTTTGCAGTGGCCGACACCGTGAAGGAAACCAGCCGTGAGGCGGTGGCCGACCTGCAGGCGCTGGGTGTGCGCACGCTGATGCTGACGGGGGACAACCAGCACACGGCCGCGGCCATCGCTGCCCAGGTCGGAATCTCTGAAGCCCGTGGTGACCAACTGCCCGAAGACAAGCTCAAGACCATCGAAAGCCTGGTCGGCGGCGAGGGCCAGGTGGGCATGGTGGGCGACGGCATCAACGATTCGCCCGCGCTCGCCCGTGCCGACATCGGCTTCGCCATGGGCGCGGCCGGCACCGACACCGCGATCGAAACAGCCGACGTCGCCCTGATGGACGACGACCTGCGCAAGATCCCCGCCTTCATCCGGCTGTCGCGTAGCACTGCGGCGATCCTCACGCAGAACATCGTTCTGGCCCTTGGCATCAAGGCGGTGTTCCTTGCGTTGACGTTCACAGGGCATGCCACCATGTGGATGGCTGTGTTCGCTGACATGGGGGCAAGTCTTTTGGTTGTCGTCAATGGGCTGCGCCTCCTGAAGTTCAAGGCGGCATGAACAATGGATGAACCATCTCTTCGCAAGACGCAGTGGTACTCACTCGCGATCGTTATATTCGCCGGCGATCAGGCAGCTAAGAGCTACATTGACGCGACAACTCCCTTGGGTTGGTCGCACGAGGTGGCGTCATTCTTCAACCTAGTTCACGCTCTCAATCCCGGCGCGGCGTTCAGCTTCCTTGCTGGCGCGGGCGGCTGGCAGCGGTGGTTTTTTCTGGCGATCGCGTTCGCAATATCGGCATGGCTCGCATGGCTGCTCTCCCGGCCGCTGCGCAAAACGGAAGGCCTTTCGTACAGCCTCATTCTGGGCGGCGCATTGGGCAACGCGTTCGACCGCGCCACGCGCGGGCACGTTATCGACTACATCGACTTTCACCTGCACGGCTGGCACTGGCCCGCCTTCAACATCGCTGACATGGCCATCGTGGGCGGGGCGATCGCGCTGGTGGCCCAGTCGTTCATGAGCGTGGAGAACCCGGCCGCCACAAAGGAGTCCCAGTGACATTGGGACGATCCGGAAATTCGCAATGCACACGGTGCAGGACACCAATCTGAAGAGAACGGCCCCCAGCATGAGCGGCCGCGGCTTGGCCCTCATGCTAGCGCCCACCGCCGCTTTTGCTGCAACGCCCTGTTGCGATGGCGGCGATTGCTGCAACGACGTCGCAATGCCTTGCTGTGAATAAACAGCACGCAAGCCAGTTGACCTGGCAATTATGAAAGTCCATCACGGCGATGCTGGCCTTTTTCGTTCCAATGAGCCGTCACGGAGAGGTGATGATGAAGCTATGCCGGGATCCTGCAAGCTTTAGGACGGTCTTCTTTACCGCATAGCGATATGCTGATGTCACCCGTTCGCCTCGCCTGGCAAGTACAAGTAGTTCGTCGCGGTTTTCTGGCCGTGTCCGCCCGCTTCGCTGGCCCTTTTGCCCCAAACAAGCGCAATCATGCCTGCGTTACCACCAAAGTTCGCCCCCGCCAGTTGCTGTTCCTAAAGGGCATCAAGCTCAACGCCATCGCCGACCGGCCAGCGTATTTCGCATCGCTGCGTGCCCGTCGGGGCCAGCCCATCGTCATCCTCGCAGAGCTGGGACCGGACGAGGCATTCGCCCTGTGGAAGCAGCATGTACTGGGCGACAGGCCTCGCTGACCCAGTTTCGCCTCATCCTCCTGACAGCCCCGCACTTATTGCGGGGCTTTCTTTTTTCCGCGTTCGCCAATCGGGGCTGTTGCAAATGCCGATTTCCGGCTGACGCGGCTCGCCTCGCGCATGAAGCTGCCCGCATGTGTCGCTGATTCGTCAGCACCATGCCAGCAGCCAGAGTTTCCAGGCTGCCGCGGATTCTTTCCGCGCTACCCGCCAGTCCGCCATCGCATCGAGTCTGCGGACGCGCGTCACCCGTGACGCCGATGCTTTTTTCTCAACCGCGTGCGGGAGCTGCCATCCCGTGAGGGACGAGGCCCCGCTTTTTCCAAGGAGCCCATCCATGTCCCAGCAAGCCTCTTTCGGCCAGTTGGCCTTGATCCATTGCGGCAAGTTCCTGCCGCTCGAAATCCTGCATAGCGCCGCCGGCCACTACATCGGCACGCGCGATACAGAAGGTCCCGTTTCGCGGGAATCCTGCCAGTACTTCCGCAGCTATGCCGCGGCTCAACGTGCCCTCGAAAGAGGCGGCTGGTCCCAGCTCGCCACACCCTGATCCAACTGGAGGAACCACGTCATGAACCAGCTTTTGCCCCAGGAAGTCGTCGATCAGATCATGCGGGAAGAGCAGCATTTCGCCGCCGCGCCCCAAGCCTTCTTCGAGGTCTGGAAGCGCGGCGTCGAGATCGCAGGCCCGCAATGGTTTGGCGACGGCACGCGCGAAGGCCTGAACCAGGCAAAGAGCAAGTGGGATCTGCGTCCCGACATGCTGCGTGCCAACGACGCACTCGGCGTCCTGAGCAGCGGGGAACGCATGTTCCTGTCCGCCATGTTCAGCTTCTACAACGCGCGCGAGGGCGGTGCCATGCTCAAGCGCTGCCACTTCCAAGGACTGTCGGACTTCGATGGTCTCGATCTGCAACGTCGCCAGGTGATCGCCGACCTGCTGCTGAACTACAGCGGTTGGTGAGCCGGTCCCTGGCACACCTTCATCACTGCGTTCACGGGACCCCGTGCGGGACATGCGCGTCGTTCGATGCCATGTCCCTCGCGTTTTCTCCCCGC
>Ga0180008_1001022_pt1 | contig 19268 bp, 20 predicted proteins | sample MM_PW_MetaG_FD_121121 | JGI IMG/M metagenome (GOLD analysis project Ga0180008, IMG submission 121121) | Groundwater microbial communities from the Aspo Hard Rock Laboratory (HRL) deep subsurface site, Sweden - MM_PW_MetaG | ecosystem: Environmental > Aquatic > Deep subsurface > Groundwater...
ATTGATGGTGTCGGTGATGTAGTCGCAGGTGCGGTCGAATTCTTTCTGGGAGTCCTTGAGGTTCTTGCCGATTTCCCACATCAGCAGTTTCACCACGGCATCGCGCTGTTCGCGCATGCGCCGAAAAAACGCCTCGACGTGCTGGATACGCTCGACCACGCGCAGGGTGGGCCATTGGCCCTGGCCACGATCATAGGCACGCACTGCGGCATCGAGGGCGAGCAGGGCGGTCTCGGCGTCCAGTAGGGGCGTACTGCCAATGATCACTGGCGTGTCGCCGTCAGCGCCCGCCAATTGGACCGGGCTGCGGACTTGGGCCAGGGGACCGTCCCACGTGCGCAATTGGCCGTCTACCAGGTAGTCGCGCTGTTCGATGGGGGCGGCGAGGCGAAATTGCTCGGGAATGTCATGGGCGCTGGGAAACAGATTGGCAAGCAGGTGATCGGTGGTCATGTCGCTACCCCTGGAGTGGTTGCAGAACTTGACCCAGAGATTCCCCCATCCGAGGGCTCTGTTGCAAGGCTTACGCGTATTTCCCTACGCACTGTGGGGCTGTGCCGGGTAAACTACGCGGCTTTCTTGAAGGAGTTCATATGAGTCAGTACCAGCCGGGCATTCTTGCCGCACCGGTGCCGTTGCAGGCACGCCATCTGTTTTTTGCCATCGAGTCCATTGACGCCGTGCCGGCTGCGCTCGATGCGCTGGTGCAGTTGGCCGACTCGGCAGTGGTGGTGGGGTTGGGTGAGCCGCTGGTCAATGCACTCGGTGCCCACATCGAAGGGCTGCGCAGCTTCCCGCACATGGCGGGGCCTGGCGCCAACAACCCGTCCACCCAACAGGCCTTATGGTGTTGGCTGCATGGCGAAGACCGTGGTGAATTGCTGCTGCGCAGCCGAGCCTTTGAAAAAAACCTGGCACCGGCGTTTCGCCTGGTACAGATGACGGAAGGGTTCCGCTACAAGACCGGCTTTGACCTGACCGACTACGAAGATGGCACCGAAAACCCCCATGACGATGCCGCCGTCCAGGCCGCAATCGCCGGCAGTGGCGCGAGCTTTGCCGCGATCCAGCAATGGCAACACGACCTGGACGGCTTCGCGGCCCTGCCGGCCCAGGAGCGCGACCACATCATCGGTCGTCGCCATGGCGATAACGAAGAACTGGACGATGCCCCCGAGTCCGCCCATGTCAAGCGCACTGCCCAGGAGAGTTTCACCCCCGAAGCCTTCGTCGTGCGCCGCTCCATGCCCTGGGCCGAAAATGGCCAGGCGGGGTTGATGTTCCTCGCGTTCGGCCATTCCTTCGAGGCCTTTGAGGCCCAGCTGCGTCGCATGAGTGGTCTGGAGGACGGGATTGTCGATGGCCTGTACCGCATCAGCACGCCGTTGACCGGTGGCTACTACTGGTGCCCGCCGCTCAAGGACGGGCATCTGGACCTAAGCACGATCTTCCCTGCCTGACCCTTGTAGGAACCCGCTTGCGGGCGATAGCGGTTTGAGTATCGCCATCGCCCGCAAGTGGGTTCCTACACCGTCAGTTGTCCTTCATCGCCTTCAACCAGGCCGGGTCCAGGCGTGTTTGCTCAGCCTTGAGCCCCAGGGCCTTCATCTGCGCCTTGTGTTGTTCGATCTCCCCGACCAGTTGCGCTTGTGCACTGGAATTGGCGTCCAGTTCGTGCATCTGGGTCAGCCCCAGGTGATAGAACCGCAGCAGTTTCAGCGCCGCCGGATCGTTGGCCTGTACCCGCTCGGTCACCTTGTGCATCACGTTGGTCACACGCATCAGGTTGCGCTTGAGCTGCCAGCCATAGACCGCCGGTGCCAGCCAAGGCTGTGACCAGAGCGGGCCGCGTACCAAGGCAATGGTCAGCACGACGCCAGCCACCACACCACCGATGTTGAAGCGAAAGTTGTCGCCGCCGGGCTCGCCAAACAGCATCACGGCCAGGCTCGACAGCAGCATGGCCAGGGCGACGAAAATCACCGCGACAATCAACGTGCTGCGACGGGTTTGCTGGCGATAGGTTTGCGGATCGACAGGTTTGATCTCAAACATGCGGGATGCAGTCTCCATGAGCTAAGTAGGGGTATTGCGCGGCGCGGCATCTTCTCATGGTTTATGGGGCAGTGTGAGAAAGTTGTACGCTGGCGCTTTCTGTAATGGACAAGAAGCACAAAGCCGGCAAGCAGCCGGCTTATGATCCATCAGGCAATCTCAACCCCCAATAGCCCTGGAACCGCCCGTAGGAGCTGGCTTGCCAGCGATAGGGCTTCGAGTCCGACGCATCAGCCCAAAGGCTCATCGCCGGCAAGCCCTTCTACAAACGCTTGGGTGCAACCCAGGTCACTTCGGTGATGCCGTATTTTTCCGCCCAGGGGCGGGTGGTCTTCTTGGTGCGCTCATGGCCAGGACGACCAATGCGCCCGACGTGGGCCACCCCTGCATCACAGCTGGCCCAATGCCATGCCTCGGCGTTGTTCATCGCCTCCGCCCGCACCACAAAGGACTTGGGTTCGCCGTGCAGCCTGTAATGGATGGTGTAGATCGTTGCCGTACCCATATTGCCTCCCTGTTTTGATATGGAGTTGATGCAATCAGGTTTAGAAAGGTTCAGAAAGTTTGTGCTGCAACCGGCTGACCTGTAGCTCCCGATCAGTATTGGCAGCGGCATCGGTTGCAGGTATTAGTAAAACCTTCGCCCCCTGTCCAAGGATCGCCCCATGTCCCAGGATTCACCGAGCCTGACTCACAGCCGTCTGTACCTGCAACGCCTGGGGTACGACACACCGCCAGCCCCAACATTGGAGACCTTGATGCAGTTGCAATTGCGTCATGTCAGTACCTTTGCCTTCGAAAGCCTGTCGACCCTGCTGCAGGTGCCGGTCCCCATCGATCTGGCCAGCGTCGAGCAAAAAGTCCTGCTGGACGGGCGAGGTGGCTATTGCTACGAACTCAACCAACTGTTCCTGGCGCTGTTGCAAGAACTGGGCTTCACCGCACGGGGCATCACTGGCCGCGTAGTCATGGGTGGGCCACCCGATGCGCTGACCGCTCGCGCTCATCGCCTGAGCCTGGTAACCCTGCAAGGTGAGCGCTACATCACCGACGTCGGCTTTGGTGGCATGGTGCCGACCAGCCCTTTGCGCCTGGATGACCACGCGCCCCAGGCCACGACCCATGAACCCTATCGCCTGACCTTGAACGAGGGCAGCTACACCTTGTGGGCCCAGGTGGGCGGGGAATGGCGCGGGCTGTATGTGTTTGACCTGCAGCTGCAGTCGCACTTCGACTACGAAATGGGCAACTGGTATGTCTCGACTCATCCCGCTTCGCCGTTTCTGGGGCAATTGAAAGTGGCACTGATCGGACCAGGACTGCGCCGCACCTTGCACAATGCGAACTACGCCGTCCATCACCTGGGCCGGGACAGTGAGAAACGCAAGATCTGCGATGTCGATGAACTGTTGGCACTGTTGCAAGAGGTATTCGGTCTGCGTCTGCCCGAGCACCCGCAGCTACGCCCGAGACTTTCGCAGTTATTGACCGATACCTGAAGGGCCCGTTCCAGGAGGCTTGATCCAGAACCTTTGCAGCGCCGGTTGCCCGACCCTGTCCGCCCAAGCCCCCCTTTGTGTCCCCCAATAGCCTCAACACCGCACCGCCACTGACTTAGTGTGAGCCCAGCTGTTCATACATAAAAAAAGAAGGTGGCTATGTGGTCTACGACCCCCCCGTCACATCGGTTTGCTACTGGTCCTGCTGGGCCTGCGGCGGCATCGCGAACTCACGCGCCCATGAAAGCGCGCAGGAGGTCATGGTTGATGTCGAATGCCGGTTGCCCTATGCCGAGGTCCAGGTGTTTGCCGCCGAGTACCCGCGCTTGTTCGGTGACGATGTACGCTTTGGCCGCCTGCACAACCGTATGGTCCTGGAGACGCGGTGGCTGGACGTGCCGTTGCCTAACCACCATGCCCTGGCCTTGGGCCTGCTGGAGATGGAAAGTGCCCGACTGCACCGCAAAATGGACCTGATCCAGGCGGTGGAACGCGCCATTTCCCGCGACTTGCAGGGCAGCCAACTGGGAAAAGTCGCCAGTGACCTGAACGTGAGTGGGCGCACACTGCGCCGGCGCCTGACGGACCATGGGCTGACGTTCGAGGCCTTGCTGGAACAGGTACGTCGCGCCCGCTGCATGGGCTTGCTGGGCAACCCTGGCCTGTCCATTGAACGTATTACCCAAGAGGTGGGCTACAGTGACGTACGCAGCTTTCGCCGGGCGTTCAAACGCTGGACGGGGCTCAGTCCCAGCGCGTTTCGGGGCATGGCCACGGATTTGCATTGAACCCCGCTGCCCGTGCCCGTTAAGGGGCGCTGTCAGCCAGGCCATGGAGCTGACAGTACTCATCCCATTCCAGGCCGGCCATCTGCGCCACTTCCTTGTGCACGTCCAGGCGCTTGGCCTCGAACGCCTGCGGCGACTGGCTGATCAGTTGCAGTGTCAGCTCCCAGGCAAACAGGTTCTGGGCCTGTGCTTGCGCCTCGAAGGCTTCGTGCAGGCGCTCTGCGCGGTATTGCGCCATGGTTTCGCGCCTGGCCTGGGCGGCCAGAGGGTTCAGCGTGTCCAGTTCGGCGCGCACCTCGGGATGCTGGTTCAAGAAGATATCCAGGGCCAGCCGATAGTTTTCGCCAGGTTCAGACAAGGGGCTACTCCAGGAGGACAGGTGGCGCGGCCTCAGGATGAGGTTTGTTGATAACGGCTTTTGCGCCGGGCGCGTTTACGCAGCCGATTGGCCGTCCACTGTTGCAGTGGATCAAGCAGGAAAAAAAACAGGTAGGCAGCGAGCACCAGGGTCAAATCGATCCAGGTCTTGCTGATAGGCCCTTCCACGGCTTCGACGGCGGCCTTGATCAAAAACAGTACGGCGACTCCACACAACCAGAACATGACTGTGAGCACCAGAGGTCGTGCGCGATTTGAAAGCCTGCCTTGCATGTTGAATTTATCTCCCTGAGAAACCTGGGGCAGCCGGCATACCGGCATCCGCGGGTGTAAATGTGGTCCGCGGATCGAGTCATTCGATACCGCCCTGTGGGTCGCCAGACCCGTTCAGCTCATGACCTTCATGGGCCGCCAGTGGTTCCGAAAACACCTGACACGCTAATGGGCAATGCTGCCCTCAAGGGCGCTATTGTTTCAAAAAGCGTAGGAAATTACACCCTCGCCAGCGTTCCTGTGGGTACCCAGGGACGATTTATCAAGGCCAGGTGGGGCAAAGTGATGGCAAAGTGCTGGTATTCAAGGACCCACGCTCCCAGGAACTGTTGGCGCGGATCGAGCGCCTGGCCCCCAGCGAGGCCAATACCTTGATCATTGGCGAAACCGGCACTGGCAAGGAGCTGGTGGCGCGGCATATCCATAACCTGAGCCGGCGCGGCCGTGAACCGTTTGTGGCGGTGAACTGCGGGGCCTTTGCCGAAACCCTGGTGGAGAGCGAACTGTTCGGCCATGAAAAAGGCGCGTTCACCGGCGCCACCACCCACAAGGCCGGCTGGTTCGAAGCGGCCAACGGCGGCACGTTGTTCCTCGACGAAATCGGTGATTTGCCGCTGAACATGCAGGTCAAGTTATTGCGGGTCTTGCAGGAGCGCGAAGTGGTGCGCCTGGGATCGCGCACGCCAATCCCGATCAATGTGCGCCTGGTGGCGGCCACCAACGTCAACCTGGCTGACGCGGTGGTCGCCGGGCATTTTCGCGAGGATTTGTTCTACCGCCTGCACGTCGCGACCATCCGCCTGCCGCCATTGCGCGAACGCCCCGGGGATATATTGCCCCTGGCGGAGTTTTTCCTTGAAGAGCATTGCCAGCGCCTGGGCTACAACCGCGCGAGCCTGAGCCCGGAGGCCGAGCGCAAAATGCTTGAGCACAGCTGGCCAGGCAATATCCGCGAACTGGAAAACGCCATCCACCATGCCTTGCTGGTGTGCCGGCACCAGCGGGTACAACCGGCCGACCTGCACCTGGTGGATATGCGTTCCTCGGGTATCCGCCAGGACGAGACCAACCATGCCCTGCCAGCCCCCAGCGGTCCGGTGGGCCTGGAAGCGGCGCTCAATGCGTTGTTCGAGCAGAACATCCCGGACCTTTATGAACACATTGAAGAAACCGTGTTCCGCGCGGCGTACCGCTATTGCCACGGCAACCAGTTACAGACTGGGCGCCTGCTCAACATCAGCCGCAACATTGTCCGGGCGCGGCTGGAGAAAATCGGAGAGCTGGGCAAGCCGGTGTTGCTTGAGGGGCAGTGAGGCAAGCCCTTGCAGGCGATGGTCGTTAGCGATGACAACACTCAGAGGCGTGCTTGCTGGCGTCATCGCTGGCAAGCCAGCTCCTACAGGGGCATGCCGCTTCGCGTTGCGGCTCCTGCATTGGGTATGTGGTGTCGGGGGGAGGGCTACTGCAAGTTGACGAACAACCCGCCATCCACCAGCAACGACGCGCCGGTCACATAGCGCGCCATGTCTGAGGCAAGAAATACGATCGGCCCGGCGACGTCGTCCGGTTCGCCCAGGCGGCCCAGGGGTGTGCGCGAGGTCATGTAGGCGAGTTTTTCCTCGTCAGCCAGGTCTTCCTTGTTGATGTCGGTGGCGATGGTGCCCGGCAGTACCGAGTTGCAGCGGATGCCATACGGCCCCAGGGCGATGGCGCAGGATTGCATCAACGAATGCAGACCGGCCTTGGTCGGGGTGTAGTGGGTCTGCATGCCGCCGCCCACCAGGGCGCTGATGGAACTGACGGCAATGATCGCGCCGCCGCGGCCCTGGTTCTTCATCTGGTTGGCCGCTGCCTGTACGGCGAAGTAGGCGCCGTTGAGGTTGGTATTGACTGTCTTCAGGTACACCTCGCGCGGCATGTCGAGGAACGAATGGAAAGGGCAGATGCCGGCGTTGTTGACGAATACATCAACACTGCCGAAAGCCTCGACTGCGCCGGCCACCAGCTTGTCGCCGGTATCCGGGTCGGCGGCATCGCCGCCCACTTCAACGGCCTGGCCGCCGAATGCCTTGATGTCCTCGATCAACGACAGCGCAGCCTGTGTGCCTTGTGCGCTGCCACTATGGCCGATCACCACACGGGCACCCTGGCGCGCGCATTCGCGGGCGGCGGCGCGGCCGATACCACGGGAGGCGCCGGTGATGATCACGGTTTTGTCTGCTAGCAACATGGGGAATCTCCTGGAGAAAATAACCGGCCTCAGCCGAGGTAATTACCGTAGCCAACCATGGCAATGGCGCTGAGGATCACCGCGATCCCGGCCACCAGCACGCCCTTGTTCGCCACGCTGGTACCGTGCCATTCGCGCAAATACAGGCCCCAGCAATTGGACACAATAATGATGAAGGACATATGCAACACCCACGAACTGGCGTCGTTCTGCAGGCGGCTTTCGCCCATGCCGTAGAAAAAGAATTGCAGGAACCACAGCGTCCCGGCGCACGCCACCAGTAGGTAGTTGCGCAAGAGCGGGGTGCTGCGGTCGGTGTAGTTGTGGAACGTGCGGTTGCGCCAGTTCAGCCACAGGCACCAGATGCCATTGGTGGTCAGGCCACCCCACATGATCACCATGAACGTCACGTTGTTCTGGAACAGACTGTTGGCGCCATGTTCCACCGCGGCGGCGGCCAGTGGGCGCCCAGCGGAAATGCCGTAGCTGAAGCAGGCGCTCAATACTCCGGAAATCAGCGCCACCAACATGCCCTTGCCCAAGGCGAACTCGCTCACGCTGGCGAACTTCACCGCCTGGGAGACTTCCCGCTCCTTGATCAACCCGGCCTTGCCGCACACCGCGATGCCGATCAGCGACACCGCGACGCCCCACAGCACCCAATGCCCGCCCTGTGATGCCAGCATCGAGGTCAGGGTGCCCTCTGTCTCGTGGGTGAACAGGTCGCGGTACACGGCTGGCATCAAGGCGCCCAGGGCCGAGGTCAGGCCCATGATCAGCGACATGCCCAAAGACAGCCCCAGGTAACGCATGGTCAGGCCGAACGTCAGACCGCCAATGCCCCACAGCACGCCGAACAGGTAGGTCCACAGCAGGGTGCCGGTGTCGGCGTTGCGCAGGATCTCGACCCAGCCGGGCACGGTCAATTGCGCGGCAATCAGCGGCACGATCAGCCACGACACCAGGCCGCCGACGATCCAGTAGCTTTCCCAGGCCCAGCCACTGACTTTTTTGTAGGGGATGTAAAAACTGCCGGAGGCGAAGCCGCCGATGAAATGCAGAATCACACCGAGGAGAATGATTTCCACGTGTCCGAATCCTTTTTATTGTTGTGATGAGGGGCAATGGCTCAGCCAGGCGCGAGGCAGAACATCGGCTCAAGGTTCACGCTGACCGGCGAATGGTCCGCATGGCTGGGCATGATGTCGTGCATGTAGTGCCACCAGCGTTGCATCAATGGGGTACCGGGCAGGGCATCCAGGCCGTGCTCGTCGTGATGGGTCAGTACGGCGAACAGCGCGTGGGTGGGCTCGTCGAGGAAAATCCGGTAGTCCACCACGCCAGCATCGCGAAGGGCCAGTTCCGGCCAGATCTGCTCATGGCGCAGGCGGTATTCGGCGGCCATGCCAGGGTTGAGGTTCATACGAAAGGCACGGGTCTGCATCACAGGCCTCCGGGGGGCAGGGTCGGGCTGTAGATGCGCACGGCGTTGTGCAGGAAGAATTTTTCCTGGACGGCCTGTGGCCGATCCGCCAGGCAGCGTTTGACCAGGCCCAGGGTGCCGGCGAAATCGGCGAGGTGATCGCTGTTGGGCCAGTCGCTGCCAAAGAAGCAGCGGTCTTCACCAAAGGCCTCCCACAGCACCGCCAGGCGATCGTTGTAGAACGCTGTGTCGATGATCAGGCCGTTGGGGCCGTGCTGTGGGATCTCCGCTAGTTTGGCAAACACGTTGGGCCGTTCAGCCAAGCGCAACAGGTCGGCGTGATAGGCCGCTTCCTGGCCCGCAGGGACGTGGGCGTTGGGCAGGTGATCGACGATGATGCGCAGCTCCGGCAGGGCATCGCTCAGGTGCAGAAGGCCCTTGACCAGCCGCGGGTCGGGATTGGCGCTGTCCAGGCAACGGCCGCAATCGAGGAGTTGGCGCAGGCTGTCGATAAACCCGGGACGCGTTTGGTCCACCAGCAAATCACGCTCCCACAGGTTGCCGTAGCGCAAGCCAAGGAACAGCGGTTCGTAGGCGAGTGCTGCAAGGTCGAGGGCAAACTGCGGGTGCAGCGGGTCGAGATTGCCGACAAAGCCAAGCATCCGTGGATCGCTGCCCAGGGTCTGCAGCAACCAACGGTTGTCGTCGCGCCACGGGCTGGCTTCCACGGCAATTGCACCGATCACTTGGTGCTCGGTCGCCAGCGCCCAGTAATCCTCGGGCAAGTGCGCGGCATATAGGCGGTTGCCTGGCTCGGGCCACGGGATGCCCTGGGGGCGACGTGGGTCGAACAGGTGCAAGTGGCTGTCGATGATCGGGCCGTTGTAGAGGTTGGCAAGGCTCATTGCGCAATCCTTGTTGGAAGGGTTGTTGTGCGGGCCGGTACTGGTGTGCCGGCGCCCGTTGGATCACCTCAACTTTGCAGATACACCACATGGGTATGGGTGTACTCGTACAGGCCGTGCTTGCCATCGGCGCCGCCGATCCCGGACTTGCGCACGCCGGCATGGAAGCCCTGCATCGCCTCGAAGTTCTCGCGGTTGACGTAGGTCTCGCCAAAGTCGAGCGCGCGTACCGCCTGCATGGCCTTGCCCAGGTCGCGGGTGTAGATCGATGAGGTCAGGCCATAGTCGCAGTCATTGGCCAGGGCGATGGCTTCGTCGAGGTCGTCGACTATCTGGATCGGGAGGACCGGGCCGAAGATTTCCTCGCGCATGATAGCCATGTCGGCGCGGCCACCAGCCAGTACCGTGGGCTGGAAGTGAAAACCGGCGCCGAGGTCAGCGATCTGCCCGCCAGTGACCAGGGTTGCACCTTGGGCGAGGGCGGTGCGGACCTTGCGGTTGACGCTGTCCAGACCCTGGCGGTTGATCAGCGGGCCCATTTCCACATCGGCCTGCGCCAGCGGGTCGCCGTAACGGGTGGCAGCCATCGCCGCGCTGATGCGCTCGATAAACGGGTCGGCAATGCTGCGTTGCACATACACCCGTTCGACGCAGTTGCACACTTGGCCGCTGTTGATGATCCGCGAATCACGGATGGCCTTGACCGCCAGATCCAGGTCGGCATCGGCCAGGACAATTGCCGGCGCCTTGCCGCCCAGCTCCAGGTTGAGCTTGGTGATGTTCGGTGCCGCCGCCGTCATGATCCGCGCACCGGTGGCGACGCTGCCGGTGAAGCTGATCATGTCCACGCCCTTGTGGGCCGTGAGGGCGCCGCCGACCTGGCCGTCGCCACAAACCACGTTGAACACCCCCGCCGGCAGGTCCGTCTCGGCCACCAGCCGCGCGAATTCAAAGCAGTTGTTCGGGGTTTCTTCGCTGGGCTTGATCACGAGGGTATTGCCGGTCAACAGCGCAGGGGCCATTTTGCGAGCGATGAGGAAGAACGGGAAGTTCCACGGCAGGATCCCCGCCACCACGCCCAGGGGCTTGCGGAACAGGAAGATGTTTTCGTCGGGCCGGTCGCTGGTGATGATCTCGCCTTCGATACGGCGTGCCCATTCGGCCATGTAGTCGAGGTAGTCGGCGGTGAAGTTGACTTCGACCTCGGCCAGGCTACTGATCTTGCCCTGTTCCAGGGTGATGGTGCGGGCCAGGTGGGCGACGTTTTCCCGCAGCTTGGCGGCAATCCGGCGCAAGTGCCCGGCGCGTTCGATCGCCGGTTTGCGTGCCCAGCCCGGTTGCGCGGTACGGGCGGCGGCCAGGGCCTGATCGACATCCTCGGCGGTGGCGGCCGGTACCTTGGACAGCAGCGCGCCGGTGGCCGGGTTGAATACGTCGAGGTGGGCGCTGCTGGCGGTAAAGCGACCGTTGATAAAGTTCTGGTAGACGGGAACGGACGGCATGGCAGGTACCTCAGTAGGTGTGCGACGGCGCTTTTGCGTCGGCGGCAGGGCGGTAGCGGGCGAGGGTGCTCAGGGCGCTCTGGCGCAGCAGGCTGATATCGATCGCCACTGCAATGAAGTGGCAGCCCCAGGCCTGGTAACGGCGTGCGTCTTGCTCATTGGGCGCGAGGATGCCGCAGGCCTTGCCCGCCGCCAGGGTGGCGTTGACCGCGTGCTGGATGCGCGCCTGCACGTCGGGGTGGCCGGGGTTGCCCGCATGGCCGAGGCCGATGGACAGGTCGGCGGGGCCGATAAACACGGCATCCACCCCTTCGACGGCGGCAATGGCCTCGACGTTTTCCACGCCCAGGCGCGATTCCACCTGCACGATCAGGCACAGTTGCTGGTGGGCGGTGGTGAGGTAGTTGTCCACGCCATCCCAGCGCGTGGCGCGGGTCAGGCCGCCACCCACGCCACGGATACCGTGGGGCGGATAGCGCATGGCGCGCACCAGGGCCTGGGCCTGCTCGGCGGTTTCGACCATGGGAATCATCAGGGTCTGTGCGCCGATATCCAGCAGTTGCTTGATCAGGTTGGCATCGCCGCTGACTGCGCGCACCACGGGCGCGGTGTTATAGGGCGCCACCGCCTGCAATTGGTTGAGCACACTGGGCACGCTATTGGGCGCATGCTCGCCGTCGATCAGCATCCAGTCGTAACCGGTGCTGGCGACGATTTCCGCGCCGTAGCCAGTGGCAAATCCGGCCCAGATCCCATATTGACAGGCGTCCTGGTGCAGGCCGGCCTTGAACGCGTTATGAGGCATTTTCATGGCGAGGTTCCTTAGCGGTTGTACGGACGATGCAGCTGGCAATCGGGGTTCAGGTCCACGCCGAAGCCCGGCTTGTCGAGCACCGATAAACGCATGCGGCCATTGACCGGTACCGGTTCACCCAGCAGTTGCGGGTGGAACATCGGCACGACGTCATCGGCGTTGGGTGCCATCATCAGGAACTCGGCGAACGGGCTGTTCTGGCGGGTGGCGACGAAGTGGTAGCTGTAGACCGACGAACCATGTGGCACCACCATGGCGTTGTGCGCGTCGGCCAGGGCGGAGATTTTCACCAGTTCGGTCAGGCCGCCGCACCAGCCCACATCCGGCTGGATAATGTCGCAGCAGCCCATTTCCAGGAGCATGCGAAAGCCCCAGCGGGTGGCTTCGTGTTCGCCGGTGGTGACCAGCATGCCCTTGGGCACGTTATTGCGCAGGGCCGCGTAGCCCCAGTAATCGTCGGGGGACAGCGCTTCTTCAATCCATTTCAAGCCGTGTTCATGGGCGCCAATCGCCAGTCTGGTGGCGTAGTTGAGGTCCAGGCTCATCCAGCAATCGAGCATCAGCCAGAAGTCCGGGCCGACCCGTTCACGCATGGTCGCCAACGCTTCGAGGTTTTTGCGCAGGCCTTCCTCACCTTCGGCCGGGCCATGGTGCAGGGGCATCTTGCCGCCGATAAAACCCATCTTCTGCGCCAGGTCCGGGCGCGCGCCGGTGGCGTAGAACTGCAATTCATCGCGTACCGCACCGCCGAGCAATTGATGCACCGGTTCCTGGCGGATCTTGCCGAGCAGGTCCCACAGCGCCAGGTCGACCCCGGAGATGGTGTTGATCACCAGACCCTTGCGCCCGTAATACAGGGTGGACTGGTACATCTGGTCCCAGATTTTTTCGATATCGGTCACGCGGGCACCTTCAAGGAAGCGCGCCAGGTGTTTCTCGACGATATAGGCCGCGGGCTCGCCACCGGTGGTCACGGCAAACCCGACGGTGCCGTCGCTGGCTTCAATCTCGACCACCAGGGTGCCCAGTACATTGATTCCGAAGCTGCGACGGCTCTGGCGGTATTCGGGGTATTTGCTCATGGGTGTGCAAATGTGGTCGTCGATCCAGTGGCCGTCGGCCTGGTCGTGATAATCCGCGCCGCCGCCTCGCAAGACAAAAGCGCGCACGTGTTTGATGGTGATGTTGCCCATGGTGTGACTCCTGGAGTTATACGGTGGCCGGCGTGTTCGACGCTTTTCGGCCGGGGGAATAGATACCCGGCACCAGCAATGCAGCCAGTACCGTGGTGGCGGACAGCAGGTAGAGGCCGGCGGCCGGGGAGTGAAAGGCGCTTTCGGCCCAGTTTTTCAGGACCGGTGCGATAAACCCGCCCAGTGCGCCAAAGGAGTTGATCAAGGCAATGCCCGCCGCCGCCGCGCTACCCGCCAGGTAGCTGGAGGGGAAGGTCCAGAACACCGGCTGCACCGCGATAAATCCGGAGGCGGCAAAGCACAGGGCGAGCATGCCCAGCAAGGGGTTGGCGAAGGTGACGGAGCAGGCGATGCCGGCGGCAGCCATCAACAGAGTCAGGGACGCGGTACGCCGGCGCTGGCCGTTGCGCTCGGCGTAACCGGGAATCCACCACGCGGCGAACAGCGCGCAGACCCAGGGAATCGCCGAGACCAGCCCGACCATCAGGCCGACCTTGGTGCCGAGCAGGCCGCCGACCTGGGTCGGCAAGTAAAACACCACGCCGTAGACACTGGCCTGGATCAGCAGGTAGACCACGCACAGGTACAGCACTGACGGCTGGCACAGCACACCAAGCAGGCTGCGGCCATGGGAGCCTTTGTGCCGGTCTTCTGCATCCAGCAGGTCCTGGATCTGGCGGCGCTCTTCCAGGCTCAGCCACTTGGCGTCGGCGGGGCGATTGTCCAGGTACCCATAGGCCCAGATGCCCACCGCCGATGCCATCAGGCCTTCCACAGCAAACAGCCATTGCCAGCCGTGCAGGCCGGCGAAGCCGTCCATTTCCAGGAGCAGGCCCGACAGGGGGCTGCCAAAGATGAAGGCCAATGGCGCGCCAAAGTAGAAAAAGCCCATGGCCTTGCCACGTGCGGCTTGGGGAAACCAATAGGTGAGGTAGAGGATCACGCCGGGGAAAAACCCGGCTTCGGCCACGCCCAGCAGAAAACGCAGGATGTAGAAGCTGGTTTCGTTATGGGCAAACACCATGGCAGCCGAGACCAGCCCCCAACTGACCATAATCCGACACATCCACAGGCGGGCGCCGACGCGATGCAGGATCAGGTTGCTCGGCACTTCGAGCAAGGCGTAGCCGACAAAAAAGGGCCGGTGTCAAGCCCTTCGTGCAAATCACGCGAGGCTTGAAACCATATACGGGGCAATAGGTTAGCTCTGTTTCGTGCCGCTTGCAGGGGATGCGGCGTTGTGGGCTGGGAGCCACATGAGAGCCCTGGGAAAGCAAGCCGGGTCGCGCTGTAGCGGTGACGATTGCCAAGGGACGGTGGGCTTATTCGGTCATCATAGCCCAATGGTTGGCTGCGCTCCAGAACTAAGAACGTGCAGCGTTGGCGGAACCTTCAAAGGATGGCGGTAGCCCCGAACCCTAATCAACAGCTTGACCTGAGCCGGCGAGATCGGCTTTGACTTCTGCTCCAATGCATAAAAAGTGTCCGCAACACCGTTTGAGGGACATGCAACAAGGTGTATAGTCAAGAGCAGCAAAAGTTCACTGTATCTTTCCGGTCACCATAGGGGGAAAAATGGCTGATAAAAAAGTAGTTTTCATTGCATTCGCTATCGAGGACGAGAGGCAGAGGGATTTCCTTAAAGGACAATCGTTGAGTCCACGAGCTCCTTACGAATTTGTAGATATGTCGGTTAAAGAACCGTATGACAAGGATTGGAAAGATCGCGTCCGCACTCGCATCAGACGGTCTCACGGTGTAATAGTGCTGGTGAGCAAAAATTCTCTCAATTCAAGCGGTCAGAAATGGGAAATTCAATGCGCCAAAGAGGAAAATAAGCCGATTCGTGGAATCTGGGCCTATTCGACAGATCGAACACAAATTTCTGGCGTTACCACTTATGCGTGGAGTGACAAGAATATTAGCGATTTTATCGACTCGCTATAGGTCAAGGTCATGCGCAAAGCACTAATAGTAGGGATTGATCATTACGCAAATATAAATTCCCTCAGCGGCTGCGTTAACGATGCCCACTCTGTCAAGGCGGTTTTGGAGCGACACGCCGATGGGACTGTCAATTTTGCAACTCCCCGAGTGATAACTGGAACAGGTCCAGCCGACATTGTTGAAAAGCATTTCCTCAAAGATGCTGTACGAGAGCTTTTTAGCGGCGATGCAGATATTGCGCTGTTCTATTTTGCCGGGCATGGATACATTGAGGATACCGGCGGCTTCCTTTGCGCAGGAGATTGCAGAACGGGCGATGATGGACTTGCTTTGTCGGAAGTTATGACTCTAGCCAACAACTCTAGGGCAAAGAATAAAGTCATTATTCTGGACAGCTGCCATAGTGGTATTGCAGGAGACACCTCGAATCTGGCCGGATTTGCTGAAATAAAAGAAGGAACAACAATCCTCACTGCATCAACAGCAGAGCAATATGCCATGGAAGCTCCGGGCGGCGGCTCTGGTGTTTTTACAAACTTATTTGTTGATGCGCTTGGCGGGGCTGCTGCGAACCTTGTTGGCGATGTTACCCCAGGTAGCGTCTACGCTCACATTGATCAATCACTTGGCCCATGGGCGCAGCGTCCTGTATTTAAGACAAACGTTAAAACTTTTGTTTCTCTAAGGAAGGCTGCACCTCCAATTGGCCTGGCCGATCTCCAGGCCATAATAAGGCATTTCCCGAGTGCAGATTATCAATTACCCCTAGATCCCTCATATGAGCCGGAACGCTCCGAGGAACAGCGCAATGACCCAACCATTCCAGCGCCCAATCCAGTGAATAACGCTATATTCGCCATCCTTCAGCGATATGTAAAAGTTAATCTTGTTCGGCCTGTTGGCGCACCCCATATGTGGCACGCTGCCATGCAGAGAAAAGCTTGCGAGTTAACAGTGTTAGGTCAGCATTATTGGAATCTCGTAAAAGAAGGCTTAATATAGGTCTTGAAATGACAGACAACTTATCTCTATTGTCACGCAAAGATCTCATAGAGAAACTAGCCGCTATTGAACATGAACGCTGGGCTCATTGGCAAAGCTATCTGCATGAGCAATGTGTGCGTCAAGAAGATGGCTCGCTTATAATTCCCGCCAAGCTTGCAGAGCGTTGGGAAAAGCAAATAGCCACCCCATATACAAGCCTAAGCGATGAAGAGAAAAATAGTGATCGAGAGCAAGTTTATAGGTACTTGCCAGTTATAGAGTCAGAGCTAAGCTCGGATTGGAGATGAGTTCCGAGTCCTCTTAAGATGCTAAATTTATATATCTATTTTCGGATTTTCCTGAATCCCCGATCCCCCGCCATGAAGGCTTCCAGCATGTGCGGGATCAGCGTCGCTGCATCGACAGATTCGCCATAGGTTTGCGCATGGAGCTGCGCATAGCGGTCGAGTTCGTCTTTCAGACTGGCCGGGCATGTAAAAGTCAGCTTGACGCTGCTGCTGGACGGCAGCGGCCCCAGCCGCAATTTCTTGGTTGGCGTGCTCATCGTGATGTTCCTCGATTGAACATGAGCGGCTGGTAGGGGCGAAGCGTCAAATCGCGCGCAACGATGATCCGCACCGGCAGGCCCGGCCGACTGGTCAAGGTCGGCTGGATGTTCATGTTGCGGCGGGTCATCTCCTGGCCGACCTGATTGATGCTGTCCTGCGCGCTGTCGCGCCCGGCGATGATGATGCGATCGCCGTCCTGACGGTTCTCCGGCGCGGCCAGTTCGGCGCCGACGCCCAGCAGCGTCGTCAGCGCCGCCCCGGCGAAGATGCGGCCCCAGTGGTAGTCCACGTCGTCTTCCAGCCCGGCATAGCCGGCCGGATCGGTGCCCACCAGGTTGTCGAGCGTGAGCGAAGACGTGTCCGGCAGGATGATCCGGTTCCAGACGACTTGAACGCGGCTCTGCCCGTAGCTGACCTGGCTGTTGTAGCGGCCGAGGATGCGCGAACCCTGCGGGATCAGCAGGAACTTGCCCGTGGCCGTGTCATAGACCGGCTCCGTGACCGTGGCGATCACGTCGCCCGGCAAGTCTGACTTGATGCCCGTCACCAGCGCGCCGGCGATCACCGTCCCGGCCATGACCTGATACGGCGAAGCCGGCAGGGTCAGGTTGCCGGAATTGCGGGTTTCCGTAGAAGCGCCTTGCAGGAACGCCTCCTTCTGTTCCTGCCGGTTCTGTACGGTGGTCGGATCGGCGGGCTGGGCCGCCGTCGAGGCCGGCCCGGCCGCCATCGGATCGAAGGCCGCATTGGCAGAGAAGCCCGGCGCAGCGGCGACCTGCGACTGCGCCACCGGCACGGCGCCTTGCGTGCCCGTGCGGAAGAACACCGACGATGCGGCCGCTTCCTCGGCCTCCTTCAACCGGGCCAGGCGCTCGGCCTCGGCCGGGTCGTGGCCTGGCGGCGCGTAGCCGACCGTCGGCTGCTGCTGTGCATTGACGATGGCCGGGCCAAGATCGCCCGGCAGCGGCGGCCCAAGTTCCGGCATCTCGGGCGGCAAGGCGGGCGGCAGTTGGGAATAGTCGGTCGGCAGCCGCTCCAGTCCTTCGGAGCGCGAAACGCGATCGACGTTGTACAGCTCGGTGGATTCGCCTGCGCCGCGCCGCTGCGGTTGCAGCGACCACATCAGCGCGCCCAGCACCGCCACCGACAGGCCGCCGGCGAGGATCGCCAGCACGCGCCGGTTCAAGCGCGTGACCGGGCGCGGCTGGGCGCGCAGCGCCACCGTTTCCGGGGCCACCTTGTCCGCCTGCGGGATGGCAAGGTCGGGAGTGTCGTCCTGGCTCATGCTCAATTCCTCCGCGCCACGCCGTCGGTGCGCTCGATCCGCACCACGTCGCCCTTGTCCCCACCCAGGCGCAGTTCGGCCGCGCCGAACAGGCGATCCACGATGTAGTACGGCGAGCGGAAACGGTAGTTCACCAGTTGTCCGTCACCTTGCGCGCCGATGACGAACAAGGGCGGCAGCTCACCCTGGGCGATGCCGGCCGGGAACTGGATATAGACCTTCTCGCCGTCATCGAAGGCGCGCAGCGGTTTCCACGACGGTTTGCCGCCGCTGATCGCGTAGCGGAAGCGGATGCGCTCCAGCGACAGGCCGGCATCAACCGGCGCGGCGGCGTTGGCCGCCTGTGCCTGGCGCTGCAACGCCAGCATCCGGTCGCGCGGGTAGTCCCAGGAGACGGATGCCATCCACGCGCGCTCGGTCGAGGTCAGCTCCAGCAGATAGGTGCGGCGATTGGTGGTGATGACCAGATTCGTCTTGAGGCCCGAACGCACGGGCTTGACCAGCACATTGACGCGCAGCTCGTCGCCGGCACCGCTGGATGTGTCGCCGACGATCCAGCGCACGGTGTCGCCGGCGGCCACCGTCACCAGTTCCTCGCCCGGCTGGAGCGAAACCACGGTCACACGCCCCGGCGCGGCATAGACCTGATAGAGCGCGCCATCGGTGAAGGGCCAGACTTGAATCGCATTGACGTAGCCTTCGCGTGTGGGCGCGATGCGCGCCTCTGCATTGGCCTTCGACACGCGCACGGTCTCGTCGGCCGGTTCCGGCGCGGGCTTGGCCTCGTCCACCTCCGGCAGCGGCTTTAGCTGCGCCGGCAGCGCCAGCGGCTCGGGAATGGCAACAACCTCCACCGGCTGGGGCGGTTCGGGCAGCGGCTGGGCCTGCACCGGCTCATCGAGCGAGATGGTTGGCGGCGGCTTGCCCTGAGTGGCGCAGCCCGAGAACAGGACAGTCGAGGCCAGCAGGATCAACGGCAAAGCGTAAAAGCGGAAAGACAGGTTCATGGTTTTGCTCCTTCGGAAGAATCCAGCTCGCGGCTCCAGGAAAGGCCGTTGACGTAGATGCCCAGCGGGTTCTTGCGCAGGCGTTCTTCGGTGCGCGGCGGCTGGAGCACGATGGACACCACGGCCGTCCACCGTTCCAGGCCCGCCGCAGCGCCGTTGACGTAGCGGCGTTCCGTCCAGCGCACGTTGAAAGACGTGTCGCTGGCACGCACGACGCTGGTGATCTGCACCGTCACCGACTCCTTTCCGATGCGCGCGAACGGGTCGTTGACCCGCGCGTAGTCGTTGAGCACGGCCGCGCCTTTGTCGGTCGTGTAGTCGTAGGCGTCCAGCCAGTTCTGGCGGACGACGATGGGGTCGATGGACAGCGAGCGCACCAGCGTCACGAAGCGCGCGATGTGGTGCGCCGTCTGCGC
>Ga0180008_1001023_pt1 | contig 19229 bp, 16 predicted proteins | sample MM_PW_MetaG_FD_121121 | JGI IMG/M metagenome (GOLD analysis project Ga0180008, IMG submission 121121) | Groundwater microbial communities from the Aspo Hard Rock Laboratory (HRL) deep subsurface site, Sweden - MM_PW_MetaG | ecosystem: Environmental > Aquatic > Deep subsurface > Groundwater...
CCTGCCCGCGGCGGGCGCGGCCCTCGCCTTGTCGTATAGGCTGCCACTCGGGGGCGCGTTCTCCGCGAGGCCGGTCGTCGAGGCCGGCGCCGTCTATTCCGCCTCCGCCTCCGCCTCCGCCTCCGCCTCCGCCTCCGCCTCCGCGAACCCCGTCAGCCTCGACCTGGCCGTGGGCCTCGGCCTGGACGCGCGCCTGGGCGCAAGGAACTACGCTACCTTGACCCCGCGGCTCAGGTGGACGCCGGCGCTCGGTATCCCGCTATCGCTAGGCGTGACGCTGGGCCTGCGGACCGAGACCGCGTGGCTAGCGCCCATAGCTCCCGCCTCGCCTCGGCTCGAAGGGATTCCCGCCCTCTACTCCCCCGACGGCGACGGGATCGACGACGATTTCGAGGCCCGGCTCCGTTTCTCAGACGCCAGGCATATAGTCTCGTGGTCGCTGTCCGTAGTCGACTCCGAGGGCGCGGGCTTCGCGACGAGGGCGGGGGCGGGTAGGCCGCCGCGCGCGTTCTCCTGGGACGGCCGTTCCGACGACGGCCGCCTCGTCGACCCGGCGGCCGATTATAGCCTCCGCCTCGCCACCGTCGACCTCCTCGGTAGGAGGGAGGAGGCCGCCGCCAGGTTCACCGTGGACATACTGGTCATCCGGGCGGGCGATCGCTACAAGGTACGGGTACCGCCTATCCTGTTCCCGTCTAATTCCTCGGAGCTGGCGTCGCCTAGGATCGGCTGGATGCTCGAGGCGAATAAGGCGGTCCTAGCGCGGCTCATTGCGTTATTCTCGCGATTCCCCGATTATTCGATAGTCGTGGAGGGACACGCCAACTCCGTGCGCTACGCGGACCCCGCGGCGTTCGACGCCGAGCAGAGGGACGAGCTCGTCCCCCTCTCCCTCTCCCGCGCCGAGGCGGTCAGAGGCGCCCTCGTTTCCCTGGGCATCGCCCCGGGCCGGATAGCGGCGCGCGGCCTGGGCGGGTCGGAGCCTATAGTCGCCTTCTCCGACTCGGGCGCGTGGAGGAATCGCCGGGTCGAATTCCTCCTCGTGAAGAAATAGGGAGCCGGTAAGCCGCCGCGCCTATTCCAGCGCCGTAGTCCCGGCGCCATCGTCGCGTCGCGATGCTCCCCCGCGCTATCGCCCCGTCGCGAGGCCTGTCACGGTCGCGCACAGGGCAGCTATCACGGTCCCCGATATTGCCAGGGCCAAGGCCCTATGGAACGAAGCCGGGTCTTCGGCCCGGGCGATAGCCCCGGCCGCGTTTCCGAGGCCCCAGGCAGTCATGGCCATGCCGCCGGCCGCGCCGACGAGCGACGCGCCGCGTAGCGCGGCGAGGGACGCCGCCTCTGCCGTAATAGGTATGATCGGAGCCTCGGGCGCCGGCGGCGGCGCGTAGTCCGCCAAGGACGTCGCCGCGGGCCCGCCGTCGGCGGTATCGCCGAGGATCCCGGCGGGGGCCTCGGGCGCCGCGGTCTGCGCGTACGCGACCGAGCACGCGACCGCGGCTGCCAAGAGGCCGATCGCCCGACGCCTCATCGTCTCTTCCCTCCCTCGGCTCCCTTAGGTCCCTTAGGTCCCTTGGCCAGCTCCTCGTCGAACACGACTACGGTACCCGCCATGTTGATCACGTCGCCGGATTCCAATCGCCTGCGGACGACGTTATGGTTGTTGACGCTTACCGGGGAGTCGGCCACTATCGTATAGACGTTCTTGGCCTCGTCGAACAGTATCGTCGCGTGGGAAGCCTTGAGCGACGGGTTCCCTGCTATGCTGACGTCGGCGTCGGGCGCCGCTCCTATGACGGTCTGAGGCCCGGCAATGGCGAAGAAACGGGTGGCCTGAGAGCCGTAGAGGAGCCTGACGCCGGCGCGGTCGGTCTCCCGCTCCAGTTTCGCTAGTACGAGCGTCAGCCACGCCGCCGCGGCCGCCCCGACGAAGAGCAGGTAGTACGGCCTCGGCTCGCCGGCGCCCCGGCCGAGCACCGTCCCGGCGAAGTAGTGGCGCGTCGCCGAGAGCCTCCCGCCCGCGGCGTTGGCCACGGCCACCTTGACCCAGCGCTTCTCGCCGGGGATCATCCCCGCCCGGTAGTCCACGGCGATCTCGGATAGCACGTCCGTGCGTATCTCGTCGTAGACCCGGGCTAGCTCGGCGCCGTCCATCGCGTCGAAGGTCCTGCCGCCGGTCTCTTCCGCTATCCTCGCGACGAGGGGGTCCCGCTGGGCCCCGAAGCGTATCGCGTATACGGTAACGCCGTCGCGGACCGCGCTGTCCACGATGTCGGACGGGCTGGCGCTCCTGATGCCCGTCTCCGGGTTGGGCTTGCCCGTCTTGAGCGCGTAGGGGTAGTTCTCCCCGTCCGATAGCACGATGAGGACCCGCCTGCCCGGCTCCGCGGCGAAATCGGCGAGGCCCCGTTGAAGCGAGAGGAACAGCTCGGTGAAGGCGTCCTCCGTGCCGGGCCTGCTAATCTCGTCAAGCACGCGCTCCGCGTCGGCCGGGCGCCCTCCGGGAGGGGACGCGTTCCAGTACCTGGTATTGAATACCGCGAGCCCTACGCCGTCCTTGGGGGACAGCGCTCCGAGGAAGGCCCTGGCGGCGGCTTTCGCGCTCTCGATGCGCGAGCCTCCCGCGTCCTGGGCCTCCGCTCCGGCGGGGTCAGTCCACATGCTTCCCGAGTTGTCGAGGAGCAGGAAGAAGGAAATGCCCTCGTCGGCGTTAGGCTCGAGGGATACGCGGCTCACGGGCCTCTGAAGCCAGTCCGCCCCGTCGCCGGATTCCCAGACCTCGAAGAGGGGCGGCTCTACCCCGTCGGCCAGGCCGAGCGCCGGCGCCGAGACGTAGACGCGGGTCTCCTGGTTAGAGAGCAGCCGCTCCGTGCCTATCTGCGTGATCGATATTCCCTGGGCCCAGGCGCCTGCCCCGGCCGCGGCCATAAGCGCCGCGGCTATCGCGCGCTTCGTCGTCGTCATGGCTATATCTCCGTTCATCCGAGCCCTCCGGGGCCTTCCCCAGCGGCGCGTCATCCGAAATACCCGTATATGAACTTGGCCTTGCCTACCGCTATCACGTCCTCGGGCTTGAGCGCGCGTCCCGCCGGCGGCTCGTCGTTGACGAGCACCCGCGCGCCGGATCTCTCCTGCTCGACGACGACCTTGCCCCCCGAGGCACGGACCGTGGCGTGGGCTTTCTCGACGTCCGGGTAGCCCTTGAGCACGATATCGCAGTCCGAGCCCGATCCTATCCTCATGGCCCGGCTGAGCACGTAGTACTCCTTGCCCTTGAGCGGGCCGTTGAGGAGCATCAGGGCGCCCGATGAGAAGCGATTCTCGAACAGCGAATAGCAGAGGCCCAGCGATAGCCCGAAGACGGCGAGGCCGGCGAGGAGCGACCACGGCTCGCCCGGGAAGAAGTACGACACGGCCGAGAGGGCGGCTCCCCCCGCCAGCCCCCCAAAGGAACCCCCGGCAAGCCCGACGAGGAGCTTGCGGGCGGACCTGGCCCGGAGACCCTCGGTAAGGGCGAGGATTACGCCGATGATAGTCCAGGCCACCCCGCTCGCTATGGCCAAGCCTACGCCGTTCCTCGCGCTAGCCGTCTTCCAGAGCGCGGAGCCGGCGGAGAACAGGAAGAGCTGCCCGGCCATGACGCCCGCCGCTCCCGCGACCGCCCCGAAGGCCGCTCCGAAGAGCAGCCCCGAGAAGGCCTTGGGCCTCGAGGAGACGACTATGCCCTCGAACGAGCCGAAGAAGGCCCCGAAGGCCATGCCCAGGGCGATCCCCTGCGCCAGCGAGAAGAGCAGGTAGCTAGGGAAGGATTCCTGGTAGTATTGCAGCGTTAGGAGGCAGGGCCAGAGGAACAGCGCCCCTAGGAGGCCGAAGACGGCCATGAAGACGCGTTTTAAGGTTAGCGACACGATTGTCTCCTTGAGTAGCGCGCGATGGCGCGGATCACGGGCGCGGCCCGCCCGTCCTCGATAGCGAGGCTGAGAGCGATAGCCTGTCCTGGTCGTCCGCTATCTTGAGCGAGAACGTCTGCGGCTCGTACCCGTCGGACCCGACGCGGAACTGCCGCACGGAGCCGGTCCGTAGCCAGCCGTCGGGGAGGTCGTCCAGGGCCGTCCAGGTACCCTCGGCTAGGACCGAGACGCGCGCCGGGACGCCCTCGCCCGTCTCGGCGTCCCGCGCGCCCGCCGTTACCCGTAGCGGGCGCGGCGAGTCGTCGGCGACGCGGACGCGCAGCGACTTGCCCTCGGGGCCGCCGGGGGCGGAGAACGCCGCGACGTAGAACGATTCCCAATGCACGGCCCCCGGCGTCGCGAGCTTGAGCCTGTACGCGCCCGGGGCGAGCAGGACGGGGCCCGATTCGAACGTATAGTACGGGTCGGCGCCGTCTGAGGCGCGGGCCCGGAGGCTGACGGGAGAGCGCGCGGCCTCAGGCATGTCCTTGCCGTCGTCGACGAATACCCTCGCCAGCACGAACAGCTCGTCGGCCCGCCTTCCCTCCTTCGGTATCCGCGCCGATACCCGGAGCTCCCCGGTGGTATCGGGCAGGATCCAACGCTGCGCGTATCCTTCGCTCCACGCGTACCATCCGCCTCCGGCCAGGCCGGCGAGGGCCGCGAGGGCGATCGGGATGGCCGAGCGCTTCCTACCGGCCCGCGGATAGCGCGGCTCGTCGGAGATCGAGCCCTCCATGAGGCCTATGAGCGAGGCCCGCACCGGCTCCCGCCCGAACCGGCGGAGGTACCGCTCCAGGACCAGGACGAGCCTGTCGGCGTCCTGGTACCGCCTCGCGGGATCGGTCTGCATGAGCTTCTTGATGAGCCTGTCGACGAAGGGGTGGATTCGCCCGTTCAGCTTGCCCGCCCGCCTATACCGGCCCTTCCGGATCATCATGACCGTATCGGCCGAGAAGTTACCCGGGTACGGCTTCTTTCCCGTGACCATCTCGTAGAGCATAACGCCCATGGAGTAGATGTCCGCCCGCTTATCGACGTTCTTAGAATTCTCTATCTGCTCCGGCGGCATGTAGCACGGCGTGCCGAGGGTCATGCCCTCCCTGGTGAGGCCGGAGTCCTCGTCCTCCTCCGACGAGGCTATGCCGAAGTCGGCCAGCTTAACCTCGCCCTTCCTGGATATGAGGATGTTGCCGGGCTTTATGTCTCGGTGGATGACGCCCATCGAGTGCGCGTAGGCGAGCGCCTTGCTCGCCTCGAGCAGTATGCTGAGGGATAGCTCGCTCGATAGGAATCGCTGCTTCTTTATGAGCTGGTCGAGGGACATGCCGTCCACGTACTCCAGCACCATGTAGTGGGAGCTGCCTTCCTTGAAGTGGTCGAACACCCTGACGATGTTGTCGTGCTTGAAGTCCATCAGGATGCGGGCCTCGCGCTTGAAGCGCTCGGCTATGGCCGCGCTGCCGCGTATCGTGAGCTTCTTGAGGACGACGCGGCGACGGAGCGTAGGGTGCATCGCCTTGAGGACGGCCCCCATGCCTCCTCGGGCGACCAGGGACTCGATCTTGTATTTTCCTATGTACTCGGGCAGCTCTGCCATCGTTCGCTCCTCGGATCAGCGGCCGGCTATGAGTCGGCCGATATCCCTTATTTCGCCGATATCGAGCGTCGGCTCGACGTCGCGGTCCGGCATCGCCCACGCGACGACGTACCTTCCAGGATTGTGGATCTGCAGGTGCGATCCTCCCGAGCGCTCGCGGAATAGCCCCGGTACGGTCCTGTGCCCCGTGAAGTAGCGAGGATAGCCTATATCCGGCAGGAAGCGCGATAGCAGCGTCCGCACCGAGTCTGGCTCCGCGGCCCCGTTGTCGGTCCACGTCAGCCCGAGCCCTACCTCCGGCAGCTCGCGCGCGTCGACGATCTCCGCGACGGAGAAAGGCCGGGCGGGCTCGGCGTGCGACGCGAGGAACCTGCCGCCCACGGCGAATAGCGGCAGGCTCCGCTCGAAGGCCGCGTAGCGAAGGATAAGCTCGTCGCCGTAGAATTTGCGCAGCCACGCCAGGACCATCTCTCCCTCGAGCGCGAATTTCCGGAACGGATGGTTGCCGCGGCCTTCCTCGTTAAGGACGTTCTCGTGGTTGCCCTTCAGGAAGTGGAAGTATCCGGGGAACGCCAGCTTCGCGCGCATGACCATCTCCATGAGGGCCATGCTCTCGGTCATCTCCTCGTCCATGGCCGCGTGGCGGCGGTAGCCGTCGCGGAACTCCCCGTAGGCGGCGTTCCATCGCTCGACGGCTCGGGCCTCCGCGTGGAATCCGTCGCCTAGGCAGAGGACCTGGAGCCGGCCCGACGCCAGGGCGTCCACGACCGCGCCTCCCTCCGGCAAGGGGCTCCCGAGCAGGCTGAGCATGAAGCCGGTCCTGGCGTGCAGGTCGGGAACGATGACGGTCGGCAGGCGCGGGTCCAGCCTCACGAGCCCCCCGGGAGCGCCTCGCGAATCGACGGGGCGCGTCGCGCCGGGCTCCGAGCCTAGGGCGGCGGCCGCCGAGTCCGCGAGCTCCCCGAATTCGTCGGCCGGGGGAGGAGCCGTCCTCGTATACGCCCGTACCATCGGGTCTAGCGCTTTCATTCCTCGTTTTGCTTCCTTAATTAAGCTCCGCCTGAGCGATCGGCCGAATAGCGTAGCCGGATAGATCAGCCTATGACCGTCTTGTTGACCTCGGCGAAGTCCTCGGCCAGGACCTGGCTTACCTGCGTGAGCATGGCGCGCTCTTCCTCCGGGTCCATATCGCCAGCGGATACCGCTATCTTATAGACGGGCGAGCTGGTCCGAATCGGCCCCTTGGCGAATTGCACCGGCTCGTCGGCCTCGATATCGGCCGACAGGTCCGAGCTATCCTCGGCGGCCGAGGGCGGCACGTCCGTCCTGAGCCCTATCGAAGTGTACTCGCAGCGGCGCTTCCCGTCCACGAGCGGCCCTACGTTGATGATGGATCCCGACCATGTCAGCGCTAGCGCCCCCCGCTCCTCGCTCCTTCCGAAGAAGCCGACCTCGACGAGCCTGTTAGCCTCGAGCGATTTCTCGAAGAGGCCCTTCTTCTCTATCCAAGCGGCGGCCATGCGCTCGTAGCTGTCGTCGGTCATGGGGAGCCCCGAACTCTGGGTAATCTGCTTCAGGTGATCCTGGATTTCCTGGCTTAACGAGTCGAAGATGTTCATGTTTCCTCCTGCGCCTTATATTGTACTGTTTATTTTTGAATTATCAATGGAAAAACACGAGAAAAAAATAAAAAGCATAAAATTGGTATTCTTTGCTATACTCTCCTCGGAGGCAACGATGAAGAAGGGCGCGTTCGAAGCACTACCTAGGCAGATCCAAGTCCAGCTCGAGGCCTTGCTCGCCGAATCGGGCAAGGCGGGAGAGGAAGAGGCCCGCGAGAGCCTGGCCTCGGTATGGACCGAGAAATTCCGCATCTTCATCGGCCAGATAGGAGCGCTCGGCATGGAGCTGCTCGACGAGCTATCCAAGGACGACGATAGGGCCGCTATCCTGCTCACGTATTCCGGCTCGCTCATCAGCCTCGGGCCGAGGCGGGGCAAGGACCGATGGCTGGAATACGCCTCCATCAAGCTAAGGGTCGACGTACCGGAACTGGTCCGGGGCGACAAGGTCAACCTCGCCGCCGGGGCCAAGCTCGACCAGGCGGCCGCCTTCGAGGGGACGAGCCTCAAGCGCTCCTCGGCCCTATATAGGATAGCCGCCTGTCCGATCGGCACGAGCCCGGACGAGCAGGAGCGCCGCGTGCGCGAGGCGACGGTATATCTGACTAACGGCTTCATCAAGCTCAATAGGAGCCTGTCGCTCGAGGGAGCCGAGGTCGATCAGTTCACGGCGAAGGCCATAGTCAATTACGTGGCCAAGAAGAACGGCGTGACGCAGCTCGCCGCCCGCGGCATCATAGACGATTACCTTTCCATGATAGAGACCGGCATGCTCCTAGGCGAGAGGGTCTCCGTAGGCAAGCTTGGGAACGCCAGCCTGCGCTTCCAAGCGGCCCGGAAGGCGCGCATAGTGAAGAGCCTGAAGACGGGGGAGGACCTCCTCGTTCCTGCGAAACCCGCTTCCATGGCGCCTAAGTTCAATTTCTCGCAGGCGTTCAAGGAGAAGTGCGCCGCCGTCGACCCGACTTTCGTCGATATCGACGACGCCGATGACGAGGATGAGCAGGGGGCGTGACTAAAGTTTGGCCGGCCCGATACTAAAGACTGCCGGGCCTTGGAAGAACGCCACTTCTACATCGCTGATCATACGGGCGAACATTGCGGAGTCCATAAATAGGAGGCTTCCGCATGAAACGCAGCACTATCGGCGCGCCGCTCGTCTTGGCCGGCGCGGCCATGATTACCGTATTTTTCCCTCTCTCCGCGACCGCCCAAGAGGAACCGGCGCTCTGGGGTAGCCAGTACTCTCCCGGCAATCTCATGCCGGCCGTAACCGCCGCCGTGGAATTCGAGTCCGGCGCCGTCGCCTTGACCCTATACCCGCAGGCCGAGATCGTCGCGTGGAAGCCGAGCCTCGGCGGCTTCGCCTTCTTCGACATAGGAATAGCCGCGCTCGGGCGTCTCGCTATACCGCTCAGGGATACCCGGCTCTCTATAGGAGCCGCCGTCGGGCCGACGTTCCATATAGGGCTCCGAGGCCTCGATACGCCCATCTCGGACATCCTCGATAGGGTAGACATATACGCGCAGGTAGTCTTCGGCGCCGATATCGTCTCGGCGTCCGGCCTCCGGTTCGCCCTAGGCTCGGCGTCAGGCGTTAATTACTATGTAAACGACTCCCTGAGCGTCGGGCTAGGATACACCGACTGGAACGATTTTAGCGGCGTCGGCCTCCACGCCCGGCTTCGCCTCGGCCCGAGGCCCGCGGTGAAGGGAATGTCCGGAGCGTGGGAGTCGGGCGCGCAGGCGATAGCCGCGGTGGGCGAGGCCGCGTTCCTGGCCCGCTTCTACGCCTACCTGGGCTTCGCGTTCTATACCGGCGGGCGGGACTGGGCCCCCGAGACCTTCACTCCCGGTTCCGGGACGATCTGGCGTTACACCAGTTCCGACGACGGCGCTAGCTTCTACGTCGAGCGCGTCTACCTCGGCCGAGGGGCGGACGGCCTCTCCTGGTGGCGCCTCCGGTACTACGACGACTCGGAGGAGGTCCTCTATGAATTCGCCATCGACGACGACGAGGGTATCGTAGAGATCGTCTACCGCGACGACCGCGGGATAGTGCGAAGCCGGTCCTACGCGGGCGGGAGGGCCGCCGGCGACGGGAAAGCGGGCGACGGCCGCGCGGCCGCGCTCGATACGGAGCGGAAAACCGCGTCGGACATAGCCGCGCTCGCCAAGCCTAACAAGCGGGAGACCGTTACCGTTCCCGCGGGCACCTACAAGTCGTGCTACGTCGTTATGGATACGTACGAAGGCGAGGACGTGGTCTGGTGGTTCGCGTCGGACGCGAGCCTGCCAGGAAGGCTCGTCAAGTACAGGATGACAGAGGACGGCGATTCCGTGACGGCCGAGCTTTTTAAGGTGCTCGCTAAGCAAGACCGAGCCTTCAAGCTTAAGAAATAGCTAGCGGCCGCGCGGGCCTACGCCGCGCTCTCTCGTATCGGAGAAAACTATGAAGAAGTCACTAGTAGTCCTATTGCTCGCGTTAACGTTCGCGTTCGCGCTCGCGTCGTGCGGCACTATAAGCCTCGAGGGCGCGCTACGCGGTATAGGATCGGATATAGCCGATTCCATGATTGCGAGCCCCGCTCCCGCTACCGTAGGAACGGCACAGAAGGAGCCTCCCGCGGCTATGGAGTCGACGCCGCCTACCGACCCGAGAGCCGCGGTCCTCGACGCCGTAGAGCGCAACGACCTCGACGCCCTCAAGGCCGCGTTGGCGGGGGAGGACGACGTGAAGGCCGTCATAGGCGAGGATATCCCCATACTGTGCCTCGCGGAACGCGCCGCCGGCAGCGGCCAGAAGAACCTCGTGTCCGAGTATCTCGTCTCCAAGGGGGCGTTCATCCTCCAGAAGGACGAGACGGGCATGACCTTCGATCAGGTCATAGCCGCGCAGGGCATGGACGCGACGCCGAGGCACGAGTACGCCGTATCGCTCGTAACGTCCAAGTCCGCCGCGCTATCCGACGCGCTTCGGAATGACTCCGTCGATAGCCTTAAGAAGCTCCGCGGGGCAAGGGCCTTCGACGGCGAACTCCTCCTCTACGCGACCGACGAGAAGGCCTCCGCTATCGTCGCGTTCCTTATCGCGGACGGCGTCAAGGCCGGCTACGCGGATCCTCGTACTGGGGAGAACGCCCTGCATAAGGCCTGCAACGGTCGTCCTTACGACCGCTCCTTCGATTCCCGAGCGTCCTTGGTAGCTACCCTCCTTAAGGCGGGCGTCGATCCGCTCGCGAAGGACTCAAAAGGCAATACGCCCCTGGCGAGCCTGCTCCTCGCCGCGGGCAAGGATCCGTCGAGGAAGATGGGCTCTCCCGCGCGGCTCGCCATGACGCTTATAAACGCGGGCTGCCCGGTCGACGGGGTAGTCGATACCGGAGCGACCCTGCTCGCGATGGCGGTCAGGACGAGGGAGAAGAGCCTCGTCGCGGCGTTGCTCGATAAGGGAGCGCCCCTGGACGAGAAGGCCTACCTCGATATGAACCTGGGCTTCGAGCTGGCGCGCCTCTTCGTCGAGCGCGGGGTAGACCCGGGGCGCTACGCCGGCTTCGCACGGTACATAGCCGAGGAGGATCGACTGGAGTTCGTCCGATTCCTCCTAGCCTCCGGCGTACCCGCCTCGTCGATAGATCCGCTGACCGTCTATGCGACGTTCGACATAGTCAGGTTGCTCGCCGACGCCGGCGCCGACTTCTCCTCGAGCGGCATCCTGCACGCGCTCCTCCTGACCAAGGCCGGGATCGAGAAGGTTCGCTTCGTAGTCGAGCACGGCGCCGACGTCAACCTGAAGAACGTCGCCGGCGCTCGGCCCCTCCATCTGGCGGTGCAGTCGCGCGACCTCGAGAGCGTACGATTCCTCGTCTCCAGCGGAGCCGACGTGAACGCCGACAATGCGCGCGGCCAGACTCCTCTCGACCTGTGCCCGGCCTCCCAGAAGGCCATGGCCGAGTTCCTGGTATCCAGGGGGGCGAAGAATAGCTCGTAAGTCGCGATCGTCGCTATAGACCTACCCGCCGGCCAGCCTTAGAATCGTAGTATCGGGCGGCCGCTCCGGTCGCCCGGCACTCTTCCGAGGAGGAACCCATGGGTAACGGTTCGAGGCTCCTATGCCTGCCTTTCTTCACGCTCGGCTTCCTGGCCGCGGCTTCGGCCCAGGGCTCCGCGACCGCTTCCGCCGGCGCCGAGCTGTCGTATTTCGGCAGGGCCTCCGTGAAGATCAGGACGGCCTCCGGCGTGGTTATTTATATCGACCCGTACGCCGCCGGCGACTATTCGGAACCGGCGGACCTCATCCTCGTCACGCACGGCCACGCCGACCATAACCGCGTCGGCGTCGTGACCGCCAAGCCGACGACCGTCGTCGCCGCCCCTGCGGGCGCCGTGAGGGCCAAGGGCGCGAGGGCGGTGTCCGAGGGCGACGCGTTCGCCGTAGGAGCGGTATCGATCCGCGTCCTGCCGGCCGCCAACTCGAATCACGACAGGTCGGACAGCGTAGGCTACCTCGTATCGTTCGACGGCATTGTCGTATACCACGCCGGCGATACCGATTACCTTCCCGAGATGGAGGGCTATAAGCCGTACGGGATATCGTACGCGCTCCTGCCCTGCGACGGCGCCTTTAACATGGGGCCGGAGGAAGCCTCGCGCTGCGCCGGGGCCATGGGCGCGAGGTCCGTCATCCCCATCCATTCGAGCAAACTCGGCCTACATGACGAGAAGAACGCGAGGGCGGTACGATCCGCTGGGCTCGTCGTCCTCAAGCCGGGCGAGAAGACCTCCCTCAGGCCCTGATCCTCAGGCCCTGATCCACAGTCGTCGCGACGCTACTCGCCTCGTACCTTCCCCGCCGGACGGAGGGGAGGATTGAAAAATGTCGTGAATCTTTTTTTCATTGCGGAGTGGAAAAATGTGTAGTAATGTATCGAACAGCGGGGACGCATTATGTCCTGACTCCATTCGGCCCGCGATGAATATTCTATATCTGGAGGAAACATGAAACGTATTCTTACCGTCCTTCTGCTGGTATCGCTCGCGGCGTCGGCCGCGGTCGCTCAGGCGCCTACGGTTCCCGGTATCAAGGGGAAGTCGATAGAGATTAACTTCTGGACCCATGACGACGCCAACCGCAACCCCATGGAGAAGGAGCTCATCGCCGAGTTCATGGCGGCCAACCCCGGCGTGACGGTCAACTATTCGAGCTATCCCTCCGGTAAGATATTCGAGAAGCTCACGACCGCCTTCGCGGCCAACCAGGGCCCGAGCATCTTCAACGTGGCCATAGGCAACGCCGTCTCCTTCCTCGATAACGGCCGCGTGGCGCCCGTCGACTACAAGGCTATAGGCCTCCGGAACGCCGCGGCCCTCGAGGGGCTGTACCTGCCCGGCATGCTATCCGCGGTCAAGCGAGACAAGGACATCTACGGCCTCCCGCTCGAGCTTACCAACATGTGCCTCTACGTGAACAAGAAGATGTTCAGGGAAGCTGGGCTCGATCCCGACAAGGATTACCCGCGGACCTGGGAAGACGTCATGGCCCTCTCCGAGAAGATAGTCCAGCGCGACGGCCAGATCATCACCCGCCGCGGCTTCGACTTCCGCACCGACGCCTACCCGAACACCTTCATCCCCATGGTCGAGCAGCTCGGAGGCGAGTACGTCTCCAAGGACGGCAAGACCGCCATCATCGGGGACGAGGCCTGGATCAAGGCCCTCCAGTTCATGAAGGATTTCGGTCCCACCGGCAAGAACCTCGGCGCGCCTACGTACACGGCCGCCCGAACCGCCTTCGATAAGAACAAGGGCGAGGTCGCCATGTCCTTCTCCGGCCTCTATCAGGAGGCGAGGATGAAGAACACCAATCCCGACTTCTATAACTCCAAGGACTGGATGGTCGTGCCGTTCCCCCAGTGGAAGGACGCCAAGAAGAGGGTCACCGCCAACTACTCCGGCCACTACTACATGGTCAACGTCCAGTCCGACAAGCTCGTGCAGAAGGCGAGCTGGGTCCTCCTCAACTACATGCTCGGCCACGGCGAGCGCTACCTGGAGAAGGTCGCCGTCGTGCAGCCGACGAAGAAGCTGACGCAATCCGCGACCTATAGGGCCATGCCCTATTCCGACGTCTTCACCAAGGACTTCGACGCGGCGAAGATCGTCTATATCGGGCCGGCCAGCTCCCGCTTGAGCTCGCTCCTCAAGGCCGCCATCGAGAGCGTGGAGGTAGGGGGCGAGGACCCGAGGGTCGCGCTCGAGAAGCTGCGCAAGGCCGCGCAGGCGGCTCTGGACGACGTCGAATAGGCTATGCCCGCCCGGCGCGCGGCTGTCACGCATGAGCCCGCGCCGGAACCGGGCCTCGCATCCCCGTCGATAGCATCCCTCAATACCGTCCCGCATAGGAAACCGCAGATGACCACCGTACGCAAGAAACGATCGCTCGAGGCGAGGAGGAACAGCTGGGGCTGGTTCTTCGTCGCGCCCGGCATCCTCTTCTTCTCCACGTTCTCCCTATACCCTATCTGCAACGCGCTGTGGACGTCATTCCACAACAAGAAGCTCCTATCGCTGAAGCCGCCTAAGTTCATAGGGCTCCAGAACTACGCGAAGGTGCTCTCGTCCCCGGATTTCTGGAATTCGGTGCGCGCCTCCGCTACGTTCTGCCTGGGAGTCTTCCTGCCCATCTTCATAGCGTCGCTGCTGTTCGGCGTCCTCATAGCGTCTCGCACGAGGGGGCGCCGCTTCTACCAGCTCGCGCTGTACTCCCCGGCCATCCTGTCGTCCGTGGTCACGGCGAGCGTGTGGGCCATCATGTTCGACCCGCGGGGCCTCGCCAACCAGCTCGTCAACGGCCTCATGGGCACGCCTGGCATAGACCGCCGCTGGCTAGCCGACTCGACGATGGTCCAGATATCGACGATGCTCGTATATATATGGAAGACGGTGGGCTATTACACGATCCTCTTCGTCACCGGGATAGGCAAGATCCCGGCCAGCGTCATCGAGGCCTCGATCATAGACGGGGCCAATCCGTGGCAGCGCCTCACCCGTATAACGATGCCGCTCCTCAAGCCTACCATGGCCCTCGTCTCGGTGATGATATTCATAGGCAGCCTCAAGACATTCTCCACGCAATACCTGTTCACCCAGCGGGGGGCGCCCCTCGAGCCTATCAACGTCTTGACGCTCAATATCTACAACACCGCGCTCTACGAGCAGAACCTAGGCAGGGCGAGCGTCATGAGCCTCCTCCTATTCGCCACGCTCCTCGTCCTCTCCGGCATACAGGTCAAGGCCGCCGGGTCCGGGGAGGACATGTGATGGAAGCCAAAGGCTTGAGACTATCTAGCGGCGGCGGAATAATCGGCCAGCGCCTGTCCGGTTCCATCGCCGCGGCCATACTCGTCGCGGCCTGCTGCGTCGCCGTCGTCCCCTTCGCGTTCATGCTGGGGGCCTCGCTGATGCCCGGCAGCGACGTTACCTCGATACCGTACCGATGGATACCCGAGAAGCCGCTGTGGTCCAATTTCCTGAACGCGATGAGGGGCAGCGACGGGGACTGGATATACCTCCGCAATATATTCAACTCGTTCGTGGTGGCGACCACCGTCTCCATCAGCTCCGTCTTCCTCGCGTCCTTCACCGGCTACGGCCTCGCGAAGTTCAAATTCCGGGGCAGGGGGATCGTGTTCATGGGCATCATGGCGACCATGATGATCCCCTTCGAGGCCGTGATGATCCCCCTGTACCTGACGGCGGTCAAGCTCGGCCTGCAGGATACGTACGCCGGCCTCATCATGCCCTTCCTGACGAGCGCCTTCGGCGTGTTCCTGATGAGGCAGTACCTGCTCGGCTTCCCCGACGAGCTCCTCGACGCGGCGCGAATCGACGGCTGCAGCGAGCTTCGCATCTACCGCAGCGTCGTATTCAAGAACGCGGGGCCGGCGGTCGCGACCCTGGCGATCCTCGCCTTCCGCGGCCAGTGGGATAACCTGCTGTGGCCCCTCCTCATCACCCAGTCCGAGGAGCTCAAGACCATCCCGTCGTACATCGTCCGCTATACCGCCGACCTCACCGCCGACGAGGGGACGATGATGGCGGTGGCCGTTATCGCGGCCCTTCCCGTCTTCTGCCTGTTCTTCACCATGTCCAAGTACTTCCTGCAGGGCGCGGGAGTCTATTCCGGGAGTAAATCGTGATCGACCTGTACATCTTCGACGAGGGCGGCGTCCTCATCCGCAACCACATGATCCTCAACGACGTCGCCGCGGCCATGGGCATGGAGCCGGGCGCGCTTCGCGGGCTGTTGCCGCCCGATATGGGGCCCTTCTCCAGGGGCGACATCGACGAGGCCGAGTTCTGGAGGCGCTTCGAGGCCCGGACCGGCATCAAGCCCGCGGAGAAGTATTGGGCGACGCGGTTCAAGCCGACCCGCGACGAGCCGACCTTCGCGCTGGTGCGGGAGCTCGCCCGGGGCGCCAGGGTCGTCTGCGGCACCAATACGGTCGATAGCCACCACGTCATTAACGAGGAGCTAGGCATGTACGAGTGCTTCCACGCCGTCTACGCCTCGCATATCATCCACAGGGTAAAGCCCGAGCCCGGGTTCTGGCTCGACATCCTGGAGGCCGAGGGCGTCTCCCCGGAGCGCGCCTTCTTCACCGACGATAGCCAGGAGAACGTGGACGCGGCGGAGGCGCTCGGCATACGGTCGCGGCTCTATACCGACGCGGAGACCCTGAGGAGGGACCTCGTCGCCCTCGGCGCTCCGGTACGAGCGACGGGAGGGCCGAGCCCCGCATGATAGGCTTCCTGCTACGGAAGACGCTGTACGACCTATGGGATAACCTCCTGGCGATCGCGCTCGTCAATTTCGGCTTCCTCGTCTCCGCGGCGGTTCCCCTGCTCCTGCCGTCCGCGCTCGCGGCGGCCCCGGCGCTCGGCGCGCTGGCCCTCGCCGGAGGCGTAGCCTGGTGCTGCGTCTACCTGGCCGGGGCGGCCGGGGCCGTCACGGCCGTATCGGACTACGGCGGCTTCGGCCTCATGGAATTCCTTCGCGCGCTCAAGAGGTCCTGGATGACGGGCCTGGCGGCGGCGGCCGGCGCCGTCGCGCTGACCCTGATCGCGTCCGCCGCGATCCCGTTTTACCTGTCCTTCCGGAACATGCCCGGGTTCCTCGCCGCGGCCCTGCTGTTCTGGGTCATCGCAGCGACGGCTCTAGCGGCTCAGTTTTTCCTGAGCGTTAGCGCCAGGGTCGATAGGCGCCCGTCGCGGGCCGTTAAGCTATGCTTTCTAATGCTGCTAGAGAGCCCAGGCTTCTGCGCGCTCGCGGCCCTGCAATCCTTGGCGCTCCTGGGACTATCGCTATTCCTGGCGTTCCTCCTGCCCGGCCCCGGCGCCGTCCTGCTGTTCCTCGACGAGGCCGTCAGGCTACGCGTCCTGAGGGACGAGTGGCTCGCCGCGCATCCGGAAGCCGATAGGAGGCGAACGCCTTGGGGCGAGATACTCGCCGAGGAACGCGAGAGGACCGGCACCCGGAGCTTAAGGAATTTCCTGTTCCCGTGGAAGCGGGACTAGCGCCCGGGGCCAAGCCGGCGTTCGCCTAGGGGCGGGCCTTCCCTGCCGCGAACAGGGCGGCGAGGCGCGCCGCGTTTGACGCGCTTAGCATCAGCATGGGGTTCCTCCGTCCCGGGCTATAGCGCGCCCGACGAAGAGCACGGACGGGGCCGAACGGAATCCGCGTTCCCGTACGAGGGCCTCGACCGCATCGGCCTCGTCCACGAGCCGCGCGCGCAATCCCGGGTCCTTAAGGGCCGCGATCCTCCCCCTATACATGACGAACGTCCTCTCGACCTCGGCCAGGAGCTCCGGGTCCTTCGGGTCGCCCTCGGGGCCGGGCACCTCGTCCCAGCTCGACTCGGCGAAGGCCGGCAGCCCGAGGAGGCTTCGGAAGCGCGCCCGATCGAAGGTCTCGGCGTGATAGACGCCCCCGGCGGAGTCGACGCGGCCCCAGAAGCGATGGAGCCGCGCGTGATTGAGCTCCGGCTCGGTGGCGGCCTCGCGGTGCATCTCGAACACGACCAGCGCGCCGCCGGGCCTTAGCACCCTGAGCGCCTCCGCTACGACGCGGGACGGATCCTCGAAATGATGGAGGGAGTTGGCTACGGCCACGAGGTCGAAGGACGCGTCGGCGTAGGGCAACGCCCTGGCGTCGGCGATCTCGACCCTGACGCCTCGAAGGCCTTCCAGGGCGCTTGCCGCCGCCGTCACGGCCCTCTCCGACGAGTCGGTCGCCACCAGCTCGCCGTAGGAACCTAGTCGGCTAGCGAGCGTAAGGGCGAAGCCGCCGCCGCCCGTTGCTAGCTCGAGGACGCGCCCCGGCCGTAGCCTGCCTAATCTATCTCCCAGAATATCCATAGAGTCCCCCGTCGAGCGGATGAGGCGGCCCGCGGACCGCGCGCGCCCCGACGGCTATCGCCGTCGTGGACGGGTACCATGATAGCCGCCCTCGCGTCTTAACGCTATCGCCCGAATGGGGCCTCCGCGCGGGCCGGGCGATAGGCCTAGCTTTGCCGTTATACGCGACCTCGGCATACCTCGCCACTGCCTCGAGTCAAGCCTGAAGCTCTATGATCGGATCGTCTATCCAGGGCCCCTGGCTAGCCCCGCAGGCGAATCCTAGGGACGAGGAGCCTGTCTACTAAAACGGCCTGGCTATAAGGCCCCCGAGGCATCATACTTCGTTCCGATGACTAGAAAAGCGGATCGGTACGGAAAGCCAAGCCGGGCACGAATCGGGTTCCTACCCATCGTCCTATTCTCCGTATTCTGTTTCCTCACATTCCTCATATCGCGGAGCCTAAGGAATCACGAGGCCCGAGACCTCGCCGACGAGGTAGCTCTCGCCTCGGCCGCGCTCGCGGGCCGGATCGACGCGGACTTGAGGGGGCGCTTGCCCTCGCTTAGGCGGATCGCCGACCGCTGGGCCGTCCGCGGAGGCACGCCGGAGCGCGAGTTCCTCCTCGACGCCGCGGCCTATATAGCCGACCAGCCCGGCTACCAGGCCTTGGAGTGGGTAGACGCCGACTTCACCGTACGGTGGGTCGTCCCCCTGGAAGGGAACGAGCCCGCCGTCGGCCAGGACTTGCGCTCGGAGGCCCGTAGGCGCGCCGCTCTAGAAGCGGCCGAATCTCGCCGGGTACCCACGTCCACCGCTCCTGTCGACCTCGTCCAGGGCGGGAAAGGGTTCCTCGTCTGCTTCCCCATCCACGACGGCGATACGTTCGACGGCTTCATCCTCGCGGTCTTCCGCATGGAGGACTGGCTCGCCTCAGTACTGGCGGGCGGCGGAGCCATCGCCGAAGGCGACTACGATATCTCCATATCGTTCGACGGAGTCCCAGCGTACGCCGTCGGCGGCGACCGGACGGGGACGGAGAGCGCCGCTCTCCCGTCCGCGACGTCGGAGGCCGGCATCCTCGGCCGAAGCATACTGGTGAGCGTCAGGCCGACCCCGGAGCGCGCCGCCGCGAGCCGAACCGGACTGCCCGCTATAACGGTCTCGTTAGGGCTCGCCTTCTCCTTCCTCATCGCCTTCGTCACGCGCCTTCTCGGCGCGACGAGGGCCGAGGCCAGGATCATCGACCAGGCTCGGATTAAGCTCGAGCACGAGGTCGCTGAGCGCGAGAGGATAGCTGCGGCCCTCAGGATGCGAGAGCAGCAGGTCCGCCTCCTCCTCGATTCGACCGCCGAGGCGATTTTCGGCATAGACCTCAACGGCGAGTGCACCTTCGCGAACCCCGCCTGCCTGCGCATGCTGGGCTACGCCGACGCCGAGGACCTGATCGGTGAGAACATGCATCGCCTCGCCCATCACTCCAAGCCCGACGGGAGCCCCCTGGACGAGGCGAGCTGCGGCATGCTCCTGGCGATCCGAGACGGCGCGGGCGTGCACCGGGCCGACGAGGTCATGTGGCGCGCCGACGGCAAGAGCTTCCCGGTGGAGTATTGGTCGTACCCGGAAGTCAGGGACGGCGCGATACTCGGAGCGGTAGTCAC
>Ga0180008_1001025_pt1 | contig 19174 bp, 31 predicted proteins | sample MM_PW_MetaG_FD_121121 | JGI IMG/M metagenome (GOLD analysis project Ga0180008, IMG submission 121121) | Groundwater microbial communities from the Aspo Hard Rock Laboratory (HRL) deep subsurface site, Sweden - MM_PW_MetaG | ecosystem: Environmental > Aquatic > Deep subsurface > Groundwater...
TAATTCTAACAGACATTTTGGCACGCTGTATCCTTTTACTCTCCAGCCGAATCCTGCGCACATTATGAAAATTTTTTCCATGATCTGAATTATACCACATTGACAAGTATGATAAAGTTTATTATTGTTACGTCATGGATAACTATTATTATTTACGGATTGAAGACGTAGATAAAGTCGTTTTTTATAAGTTCGATAACGAACCTTTTCGGGACGATTTTCAGGAGAAGCTTAGGGAACACAGCTCTTTGAAGATCACTCCGCTGGATATTAACCCGGAGTTTGTGGTTGTGCGTGCCGCGTTGATCGTGGATAATGAGCCACCTCATCCGATTCTGGAAAAGGAATGGGAACTCGTGCAAGATGAGGAGGGATCTAAGGTATGGATGATCAATTATCCGAAAATGTTGTGATCGATAAGATTTTGTTCGTAGAGCTGTTCGAGGAGTTTCTTGTCGACATTAACATGATGATTTGTGATCGTGGGTATAAAACCATGTGCGACGTGAAAACGGTCATGCTGGCTTTTATCGATAAAAAATTACTTAAAAAGTAGGATATTTGAATGATGCGGGCATCAATTGTAATTCCTTTTCACAATCGCCCGAACACTGCCGGAAACTTTGAGCTTGTTCTACGCTGTCTAAAATCGGCAATAGACTTTCCCATACCCACTGATTATATTCCTGATTCTAACATAGCTTCGTTTTGTAGTTATACGGATTCTGTTGAATTGCTTATCGTGACTGATCGAGCTGTCCTACCAGCTATGCGCCACAATGTGCTCGCGAAAGTAAATGTGGGAATCAAACAAGCTACCGGTGACGTCCTTGTCTTGCTCGACCAAGACGTACTGTCTGTGGAAGATTCCATATTGGCAATGATCAAACACAGCGAGGAACAGCCGGAAGCGATGATATACGCTAAGATGCAGAAGTATCTTGAGAATGGATATCTCGTAGATTGGGTAAGTCCTGGAAGTGAACAGCCCTCTAATATGTTTTTGGCCTGTAATCGGAAACGCCTGATAGAGGCAGGCGGATTTGACGAGGACTTTGCAGAAGGATGGGGTTGGGAAGATTTGATGTCAGGCTTTTGGTTCAACAAACGTTTCGACAAGCAGTATGTGCATTTTGCTAGTGGTATGCACTTGTACCACCGACCACCCTCTGACGTAGCTATGCGGAAGAATTACCACAACAGTCAACTTTGGTTAGCCAAAAAAGAGGATCCTGATTACTTTCCGAATAAAGGTAAGGAGTGGGGAGTGCTCTACATATCCAGTTAAGCTTGCTATCACGTAAAATCGTGGTATCATTACTACATCAAAATCTCAAAGGAGAAACGTATGAGATCTCTAAAGTGCTTATTTATAACCATGTGTTTATTTTTATTCGTGATATGTGGATGTCAGCCTGCTGAAAAGGAAACTACCGACGAACCTGTCGATGACTCGCCGGTATCAACAGCAGCCACACAGCCAGACATGCCAACATATCAGGACATCCTCACACAAGCGTGCATGGCCGCAGGAATTGAAGTTCCTGTACAACGAGCAGCGCAGATGGGAGTTTTTTACGATCCGTTCCCTGTTGTTCTTCGTGGTACTTCCATGAGCCGTGCAGATCAGCTCGAGTATTTTTCCGGTCACATGGTACTTGATAATTTTGGGACGTTTGGCGGAATCGCTTCTGGAGTAACCGGTTGTGACGTCTACGAAATTATTTATGAGGTGATTGATTACTGGGACACCGCAATGGCACCGATCGGTGGATATTTGCCGTATATGGTCGACGTGCAAGAAACAAATCGTTTCAGTATGTTTGGACCCGGTGGCTACGATGTACCAGACGTAATCGACATTGAAGTGCCTTGTACTTAAATCTGCCCTAACCCTTTTCCTTCTAACTAGACCGCTGAAAGGCGGTCTTTTTTCTTGACAAAGACGATTAATTTTGGTAAACTTCTAATTGCATGTTTGCATGATCTCCTATTGTTTCCCCTCCGCTCGGAGGGGTTTTTTCTTGACAAACGTGATTAACTTTGTTATATTATGAGAACCAAACACAAGGAGCACCAGATGTCACTTTTCAAAATAATCCTCACTTTGAAAACAGATAACGTTGCAGTAGTTGGTTACTCAGTAGAAGAAATCTCGGATGACTCTTACGAATCAGAAGAAGCAGTCAAAGATTTCGCAGTGCCAATGACTGGAGCTTTTCCTGTTCAAGAAAATCCTTACCTGCATTCTAGTGGTGGCGGTGTTAAAGAAAATCCTCTTCTATCTAGTGGTAGTACATGTGAGTGTATTGAGCACAAAACTGAAATTGACGTTGTTATTGAAGAACCAACCACTGAAGAATCTACAATTATGCGCGATCCTGTAGATTTAACCCCTACCACTAGATTCAAGTGTCCCGATCCCTGCACACAGGACTATACTTGTCAATTCGATTGCCTCGACAGAGCAGTTGTAAAACCTACCGAACCAATACCTGGATATGCTCTGAGATCGTTCCCAAGTGCTCCAGTTTGTACAGTGGATTATCTGCTTCAAGGAGATCCTGATTACACTATTCCAGACGATCGAGATTCCGTTAAAGGTCTTGTGGATCAATACTTGAGAAAAAACTGGAAATTCGATCCAGAAAGGGGTTTTGTCAGAAGTTTTCCTGGTGTTAAGGATCCAAAGTAGTGGTATTACAAATGTCAAACGCTTTAACAAGTAATGTATAATGCAAACTGACATACCTATACCACTAAAAAAAGCTAAACAACCACTAAACAAAGAGAGGATACAAAATGTACGACGAAAAACTAATGCCGGAAGAACTTGAAGAATTAAAAGTTGAAGGTTTGTACATGTTTACAAAAAAGCTTTCTGAATTAATTACGCTCCATCGAATGATGCACGGAATTAAACCGACAATTGCATTCGTAAGCAGGGAGTTATACTCATTCCTTTTCGAATCATCAATTGATATTGAGGTTTTTGGTGTGAAATTTTTTAAATCCACTGTACCTGTAGGTTATGAGATTATTTTAGGCTATTAACATACCACTAAAAAAAGCTAAACAACTACTAAACAAAAAGGAGAACTATAATGCAGATTAAAGACCTTTTAAAGAAACTCGATTCGAGAATAGACGACACTTTCCTTTTGTACCTGTTTAAGTATTCCATCTACTGCAGGTACGATAAGAAGTACCTGAACGAAAAAAATGAGATAATGGCTGGCGAGATCCGGTACATAGATGGCGGCGACGCGCAGCGTGGAGCACCTTCCAACCTTGGATGTATGGGGAGTGGATGCCACACCAAGTACAGGCGATCCAGGTTTACGCTCAAGAACGTAATTCTGTACATGGAGAGCGTCCAGGAAGATGTTTGTAAGTGTGAAAAATTCAGACGGCGTGAGATCGAGATGGACCTCCGCACCGACTCGGACAACGAGCTTGAAAGTATCCTGGCTTGGTATCTCCGATTCAGGCTGCATTCAGAGATGGGTTTAAATATCAACAGTGTTGTGCATAGCGTGGAAGAAATGAAGCAGATGTACAGGACAGTAGGAATGTAAAGCGGATTTACAAGGATTACATTCTTGAGTTTGTTACACCAAAAACAACACGCTATACCACTAAAAAAAGCTAAACAACCACTAAACAAAAGGAGAAAAACCAAATGTGCATAACTTCTTACACATTCAGTGAAGTCAGCCTGCGGGGAGAAAAGTCTGGAAAGTGTGCTGTTTGTGGAAAACACGCCAAACGTGCTGAAAAGTTCTGGCAAACCCAGAATCCCTACAACAAGAATTCGGACGGTTCCGTTAAGAGCCGTTCCGATATCATGAAGGAACTGGTGATCGAACGCGACGAATGGTTAAAAAAGCCTTTGTACCACCAGAAGTGCGAACCACCAAGAGTTTCGGATGATGATGAAGAATTTGAAGAGGAAGTATACCACTAGAAAGGAAAAAAGCGATGAACAACCAAGAAAGAAAACTGCCTAAATGTCACACTGTTTTGTTTCCAGATCGTAAAATCAAGATGACAACAGAACAGCTCATGTCTCCAGAAACCGGTAAATTGTGTGTTAATGTCCGGGCATCGTGGGATTTCCCACCGGTGCACACTATCGAAATAGCCTTGAAACCTACTAAGGGACCATACGTTTACAATAACTCAGCTGGAATAACCGTGGAAGAGGATTACTATAACATACATCAGACAGAAATTAACCGGCAGGTAATCGACAAACTGGTTGGTGATTACTTGGACAATTTCATGAGCCAGTTCTTTAAAAAAGACAGGGTCTGACTTACTACTAGAAACAGGAGAAACCATGAAAATCTTCAAATATACTTTCCCGGTGGGCAGTATAGTAGAATTAAAAACTCACCAGGTTTACAAAATTCTTCACTTCGCCGTCAGAAGTCCCGCAGAAATCACTGTGTGGGCGCTGGTGGACGAAAATACTAAAAAGGATCATCAGGTGCATAATTTTATAATTTACGGTACAGGGCATCCTGTGGATCCTGAGACGACAGGGAATTACCTAACTACCGTAATTGACGCACTCGGGTTGGTATGGCATATTTTCGAAGGTACAGAAGATAGAATTTAATCAAAAATAGGAGAGAAAACGACATGAAAAAAAATCTTTTTTTGGGAACAATTATTTTTTTACTGCTGGTAGCGCCAGCGTACGCAGACGACGAGGATGCTGAACTCGTCGATGACATCACCGGGTACGGTGAAATTCAGCTCGGCGACCGGGTCAGCCTTTACGACACGTGGGAAGGTGTTGATATGCCTACTCTCCCATGGCTTGATTATTACGCACTCGAAGGTGACCAAACAATAACCATTGGACATAGAGGATTCGAGTGTTTCATCTCGTTCTTTACTTACGATGGAAAAATCGAAAACATCTTTATCGGCGTGGACTTTCCGTTATCAATGGACCTGGACGAAATCTCCGACCTCATTTTCTCATTCCAGAAGGTTTATACTAACAAGTACGATATCGACAACATGACTTATTACGATTATTGGGTTTGGGAATATGACTCTGACTACGATGATTGGTGGAATGGATGGTTCACGCTTCAAGACGACGTTGATAATGGCAATGATGCAATCATGTTTAAGTGGGATGATTACAATCTCACTATCCAATACCGATCAGCCCTGTATGAAGAAATGCTAACCGAAAACATGGAAGAGTCATCCGAGGAACAGGAAGACCGTATATGAATAAATATGACCCTGAAAAAATGCGTCTGGGACCATTCGATACAGAAGCGTTTAGAACGAATGTCATAGCTTGTATCTGCGCTATGCCTGTAAGAGAGGCAGGTCGTCTTGAAATTGATGTGCAAGGTGAATACATACATTTGTCCGGTGTGTGTTTAGAAGTGCGGGGTTATCTGCTGGGTTTGATGGACGGAATCAAACTTGGGAGGATTAAATGACTGACGGAATTAAAGATTGGGTTACAGAACTACGCATAAGACGTAACTCCGTAACATCACCGGAGCACCCACTACTCTTGTCTTTATGGAATGAGAAGGATGTGTGTATTTCCAGTGCGTATATGTCGGACGTTGAGTTTGTGGATTTCATTCAGGATCAGCTTATAGGCAATGAAAAGGCCGAAAGCAACATACTCAGGGTTATGAACGACTTAAAACAGGTACGCAGCACGGAATTGCAGATTCTTCAGACACAGGAAATGCTGGCACAACAGCAGCGAGTGCTTGATGAGTTGACTACACGCTTGGCTACTTACAAAAGTGAGAAGAATGATTAACTTACAATATCCTGGACGGGACTGGTCGCTCAAAGCATTTTTTTCAGTGCTCTGGCAGCTGATCAGACACTTTTGGAGATGCCGAAAACAGAAGACGTTTTGTTATTGTCCGAAGTGCGGACTTGAACTTTGCTCCTCGGGCAGTTATAAGAGTAGTAGCGACGATGAATCAGGTAGCGTTTTTTATGAATGTGTCAGATGTAAGAAGCCAACCAGATTCTTTTTCGCCATAGCGCCAGGACCGATTTTAGACTTAAATTACAAACCGGAGGACTCAAATGGCTAAGAAAGTAAAGGAAATTGACTTAAACATCAAGAGGTCGGACAATGATTTTTTTATCATTTCCTACAATGAGTACAAAGAAGACACCGATGGGTACAACATGCTGTCGGACAGAAAAGTGGAGGTTTCCGAAACATTTGTGGACATGATGATAATCGTTGAAAGCTTGGCGAAAGGTACGTTTGGAGGAGACTAACCAACATGGAGCACCTGTTTGATGATATCGAACCAAAAGATATTTTTGAGGAGAAGCCACCTGACTTACAAGATTATCCAGCCAGTGTTAACGAGGCAGTGAAGAAAATTCGTGAGGAGGGTTACGATTGTATACTAGCGATTGGTAAGCCTCCTAAGTTTAATGAGAACACCAAGACAGGTATTCCAGACAAGCGGATAAAAACATTTACTTTTTGTGATACGCGCTGCATGCGTAAGGCTGGTGGGCGCTCTACATTTATGCTGGCTGTCTTGCGTATGATACTACTGAACGAACTGGATCATGAGATTACAGAATTACTCAGCGAAGAGTATGGACTTTATGAAGAATATGAAGAAGACCAAGGAGACGACGAGTCATAGATGACTTGAGCTTCTATGGAGAGGGTTGTGGAAATTTGCAGAGCGTTGAGGGCGTCGGAAACCACCGACGGAAAATGGATTTTTGTAACACTAACTGCCCCCTTGGAGAATGCTGATGCCGCTGACGAAACCTTACGTGAGATATTATCGGCTTATGGATCCAGCACACCCTACTTTGGAGTGGTCGCAGATAATCAAAATAACTGGCATTTTCACGCAGTCATCTACGGGAGAATGGGAGAAGTCACAACTGCGTTGCGAAGTAGTTGGTCAAAAGAATACCGGAGATACCGTCGAGAGTGTTATGCGGAAGCTCACAGAGACACTCCAATAATCTTCAACGACTATTTTAACAAGGCCATTGCCTACATCAGAAGACACACTGGAAAATTTTTAACTAGTGTAGATCTTGCCATTGATGATTAAGTATGCTACAATTTTGAGATGTTGAGTGGTACCAGCTAGATCCAGCCTTGAAGGATTTGGCTATGAGTAATAGACTGAAAGAATTTAGAGAGCAAAAAGTAAAGTTGTCTCAACGTGGCTTGTCCGCAGCTAGCGGCATTTCTCCAGTAACCATCTGCAAAATCGAGAACTACGAAACTCAACCACGGTATGGCACTATGGTAATGCTTGCTGAAGCTCTTGGTGAACCTGTTGGAAGGGTATTTCCAGATGATATTTCAACTAAGAAGCCGACTGAATATTATGCGTTTACCAAATCGAGCTTGACCGTGAAGTGGCTCACTTACTGCAAGCGGAATTCTGATAGAATATCTAGTGGTGATGCTGTGGTGGATATCAGGGAGTTTGGAAAGGTTTTTATTAAAGATCTTTTTGGGGAGGGTGTGGACCATGTATAGACTGATTGGAGCAGGTACTGCTTTCATGCTGCTTCCTGACGAAGCGGCGTCATTATTGGGTGAACGTGTATCGGGAGATGAGATTCAGGCTATGCAGAATATGGTGCAAGAGCGTTTTCTTCTCCCGGATAGCGAGGGTAATGTTAAAGGTATCCCACAAAATTTTGTTTTGTTTGCGGAACAGGAGACCATTCGCCGTGACACGTCGATCGGTGGAATGTCTTCCAGGATGGGTTTGCGGATGGCTACGCAGGAGGTTACTATGTGGTTGCTTTTTGGTACACGTGATGCAAGGAAGTTCTTGCAGGATAATGGTTTCCTGACACATATGGACAAAGTGGAGGACTACAAGATATGACCGTCAGAAGCAGTCCGTGTGGTGGAGGCGGTACTACGAAATTTGCCTTTTTGTGTCCCGGAGGGGTAACCGGTAAGAAAATTTTGTACATGAAAGGTACCACTGTGAAGGCTGCTGCTGAGAAACTTCATCAGTTAATGAAGGTCGAATGGTGTATCCCGCTGGATTTTAACACCAAAAAACAAAATGGGCCAAAAATAATTTTCTCTTGACACATAGGCATATAATGTTGTAAGTTAAATGGTGGCAACTATACCACCATTTTGTGTATGTGTGGGATTAATGGATATAATGACTCAAGATGCTGATTTACAGGAAGCGATTGACGACGGTCTCGTTTCCGATTTGCTGCCAGTTCAACAGCTTGGCGAGCCTGATTCATTTTGGTCGCAGTTTGAGGAACTAAAGAACCCGTATCTGAAAGACCCCGAGTTTAAAAGACGTCAGGTTAAGACAGAAGCGCCAGTACACAAGGCAGCGTTTTTGTATTGGATGCAGCTTGCGGGTAGTCACAGGACTGATCGGGCTGTGGCCACCAAATATGACGTAACTGCCGCGATGGTAGGTAAATGGAGAAAAAGTTTTAATTGGCAGGGTCGGTATGAGCTTTTGTTGAAGGAAGATGCGGAAGAAGCGGTTGAGGTAGCCAGACGTACATTACGTGATGATCTCAATAATCTGTTAACAGCGTGTGATGCTGGAATAAGACTTTTCAAGGAACAGGTGAAATCTGGCGCAGTTGAGATTACCGCGAAGGATTTTGTTTTATTGAGTCAGGAAATACGCTCTATTCGTCGTGAGCTTGAGGATGATTCTGATAGGGGAGCTCTAAATGAAAGTGGAAATTCACTAGATAAAATTGCGGCTCTTGCAGATAAACTAGGTGCGACCGGAAGAGACGTGTTGGTGCAGGCATTGTCTGTACAAGTGGCTGGTGGAAGAAAGATTTCTCACGAAGCAAGCTTGGAAGCTGCTACCGCGAAGGACATTCAGGACAAGGTGGATTTAAGTGAGATTGGTGAAAGTGAAGATGATGACGTCGAATTTAATCACGAGGTGAGCTGGTCTGACGATGACAAGTAGTGGAAAAACATTGGTATTGCCCAAGGGTGTGGATTACAGGGATCTCCAGGAACTTCTGGATTCTGATCCTAACACTACTGCTGTTCTCGCTGAATTGCAGGACCTTATTCAACACGTTACACCAGTTGATGCCAAGCTGCTTCTCAACAAGATGGGTATTATAAACGAGACGTCGAGAATGACGTTCAGGGAGTTCATAGAGAAAGCGCTTGCTCCATATCATCCGGAAGTGGCGGAGGTTCATAAACTCCACGAAGAATGGATTCAGCTTATTGAGGTAGTTTATCCGGAAGATAACGTGCTGTTGTTTGCTCCGGTAGATTCTTGGAAAAGTACTATGATGGGCGTGACTTACCCACTCTACCTGATGCATCTTAACTGTGACATTCGTGTTGGAATAATCTCCGAAACAGAAACTTTATCAAAGCGGCGAATCATTCAGTGTAGGAGGATTATCGAGGATAATCCAGAATTACCACTGCTTGGTGTGGAGAAACCACAACGTCCTTCTGAATGGGGAGAGAAATCGTTTACGATTGTCAGGAATACCACTGTTGGGGATCCCACTATGCGTGCGTATGGTGTAGATGGTGCAATTCAGGGGCACAAGATGGATCTTGGGATCTTCGACGACATTGTTTCAATAGAGAATTCCAGAACTGAAGCTTCAAGAGATACAATACGTGATAAAGTAAAAAAAGAAGTGCTGTCCCGTTTGACGAAGAGACCTCCACCACCTCTAAAAGCATCCAGGTTCATCGCAATCGGGACAGCCTTCCACCAAGATGATCTAATGCACGAGTTTGGTAAAGGCTTTGAAGATGAAGAGCCAGTATTTAAGGAAATCAGAAGAAAGGCGATCTACGATGAATCCAGTTATACTGAAGCGCCACAGTTCGTGCAGCTTCAGATGGATCGAAAGAAATACCAGATTACCCGTAAAGATCACCCATCACTATTGAATAATTTGTATCCTGGTGATGATGGTCCCGTTAATGTAGGCGTTCTTTTTCCTGAACATTTGAGTCTTGCTCAGCTGGAAAAAGAAATGAAGAAGGGCGAGAGGTTTTTCCGTCTGAATTATTTACAGGAACCACTTGATGATGAGATGTCATTTATTGAACCTGCTTGGGTAGAAGCGTGTTATAAACCGAATATGGTTATGGGTCCCCACTTATGGCATGCGCTTAAGAAGCACGGTTTTAAATTATTCTTTTGCCTTGATCCAGCTGTTTCCAGAAACAAGCGGGAAGCTGAAAAGCGGGATACTGACTTTTGGGTAATGCAGGCGTGTGGTTATAATGAACAACTTGATATGCGAGCGATATTTGATTTTCGCAGGAGTCGTGGAACATCAAAGAAAAATCTTATTGCTGGAGCCCGAGAATTTTATGACAGCTTTATGGATCCAGTTACTCCAGGCAAAATCGTGATGAGCAGTGATCTGAGAATGGGGAAACCGAAATGGTTTGTGGAAAATATTTCGGCGCAGGATTATCTGGTTCAGGATTTTGAGGTGGAGTTCGGAAAGACTTGTGTATTTGGTATTAATACACAGTTTGTGTCTAAAAATAGTGGTTTGAATGGTTTGCCGGCAGTGTCATTGAACTTTGAGAAGAAAGCGTATATGATTCCGACAGGTGACACAAGATCCATTGGATACGCTGAAATTCTCAAAAAAGAGGCTAGTGGCTACTTAACTGTCAAACACGATGATATTTTTATGGTCCAGTTTTTAATGGAGCAGGCCATTACTAAGTTGGGATATCGTGTGAAGTCTGGAAATCCCAATAAAATAGGAATGCCTGTACCGGCTCGTGGATTTAAAAATTTGCCGACGGCGCAACAGCTTGTAAGACGACGTGAGAGCGCACAGAGATTAGCACCATTCTCAGGACAAACACAGAGGAGACGTGCGAGACGCTATGGTTGATCTAACTGTTAGATATAATGCGTGTCCTTCAGATACCAGCGGTGCTGCTCAGGCCGAGCGTATTCGCAAACTTCTGGAAAATAGTGGTGAAAGCGTCTACGATGAAATGGTTCCCCCGGTGTATGCTGATTATAGGTCATACGCTGTAAACACAGTTTTTCAACGAGCGTTTAGCCAGCGGTATATGCCAACTGGGTGGGGATGGATTGATCATCTACTTGAGCGCGAGGGTTTTAACAATACATTTCAATCAAATATGCAGCGGATGTTGGACACAGGAGAATATTTTGCGGCGCTGTCTGTCAGGGGCGGTATGATAAGGATTGACCGTCTTCCGCGAGACTGGGTGCGTAGACTAGGTGTTTACGAAAAGACTGGGGAGATTCTGCTTTTGGTTTACATAGAACCTATTGTTCTTCCGAACACTAGTAATACTCGAATTGGTTGGCGAAAATCTGAAATGACGCCGGAGCGGACTGTGGTTTCTATTTCTACTGATGAGCATCATCCGGATGATAAAGATCAGTATACACAAATTAGTGTTACATCTAATCCATATGGCTTTATTCCAGTAGTACCGTTTAAGCTCGGTACTAATGAACGTGGGGAGCCGATATGGTGGAAAGTAAGATATCAGATTGATCAGATTAACGACATTGTAAATGATATTCGAATGATCAATTCTTACAATGCTGCTCCTGTAAAGTGGGTTAAGACTGATGGTGCGTTTCATGGAATTGGTAATTATGGATATGTTGAGATGGGTCTTGATGATGCTATTGGCGCCTTGGTAGTTGAGTCGGGTCAGTCTCTCGAGACTGAACTTGTGAATACTATTGGTATGTACTCAGACATTCTTGGTGCACCAGTTACGTCGATTCTTCAGGTGGGTAAGAATGCTTCTGGTGAGGCTATTGAGAAGCGGATGGATACGCTTACACGAACTGCAAAACAACTGCGCGAGCATGTTGGCAACCAGATGGAATTGATGTTCAGAATGATGTCGGCGTTTGTAGCACAGGGTTTGATTGAAGGTGTGGATTTTAACGATTCATTACTTAAACCTTTGCTTACGGAGTGTGTTATTTGTGAGAATTATTCGGAGCGGCAGTGTGAGGAAGCTGATTTGGCTTATTTCAGTCATATTGGTGAACCTGTGGATCTTGCGGTATATGACGTGCCACAGATTAAATGGCCATCCATTGAACCTTTAGACCCACAAGGTCTTGATTGGATGGCGCAAGCTTTTGAGAAGTTGCTCACATTGGGTATTATCAGTAAGCAGGAAGCAAAGATAGTTCTTGGTTTTAACTATGATCAGTTTACAGTCGCTTCAGACATGGCAGCTCTGGATACCGACTCTTTTGCCAAAACTGGTACAGAATCACCTGAAACGGAATCCATCGAGGAAGATGTTGAGGATGACGCTGATGCTTGACGGCTATAAAGTTACGGGTTTTGAACGTATCCCGGAAACAAAAACGGTGCCTGAACGGAGTTCGGGCGAAGGAGTGTATTATGAGTTTATTTTTACTCAAAAACGGATTAATGACCCTGTCACCAGGCGGGGACGGAATCGACGGCGATGCTGATCTCGATAATGATGACGACGTCAACGGCGATGATGATAAGGGCAGCGACGATGACGGCGACAAAAAGGTCGATGAAGGGACAGCTCGTAAAAAGAGAGGTCTTGATTCTTACAAGGCCAGAAACTGGAAGCGGAAAACTGCTGACGAACTCGGAAAACAGGGAGAAGAAATTGCTGCATTGAGAACGTCTGTCGAGAAACTACTCGGGAAGCTTGATTCCAAGCCAACGGAAAATAATCAATCTATTGTGGATGACACCACAAAGGACGAAAAAACCGTCGATACCGATAAGATTCTCAGGCCGTTACTTGACCGCATCGATGGACTCGAACAGAAATTCGAGAGCAAGGTTTCTGCTCTGGTTAATGACCTTAATGTCAAGGATCTCAGCCTGCAACGTCGTGAGGTTCTAGCTGAAGTCGGAGTGTCAGCTGGTTTTCTCAGTTCATTCAAAGATGGAATCGTCACCATTAAGGATGAATTGTGGGACGCTGGTCCTGACGCGCTCGTAGATGCCCTTACAAGAATGGGCGCATTTCCGATCGAAGCTACAAACGGAAGCCAGAAAGCGGATGACTCCGGGTCACGCAAAAGCGTCGCAAGACGTGGTGATCTCGCTGAAGGCATTGGTTCGATACAAGCTGACGGAGAACGTTCAGTTGCTCAGAATGATTCCATAGCCAAAGTGAATAAGGAAATCTATGCTGAAATAGACAAGCTGGTTAAAGATACCGGTGGTCTTGGAAGCGGAGGTTTGGCTTCTATTTTGGATAAGGTTGACAGGCTTGAGAAAAATCTGGATAGTGTCTCCAATCAGTAATATTTGAGAGGCCATTACGATGGCAGTATCAAGTATATTTTTTACAACTGTTGCTAAAGCCGTCCTGACCGGATTCTTCGGTGACGCGGCCATTATGGATATGGTCAAAAGGTACACACAGCTTCAAAAAGCTATTGGTGCCAACACCGTTGATGTTCCGATTTGGGATGACTTTACAGTGCATAGCATGGGTTCAGAATGTATGACCCCATGTGAAACCACCAAGGTTTGTGAGGAAGCTGTAGCGCAAATCATTCAGATAGTGCTGCAGACTCGTTTCATTCCTACTCCGATCTGTCTTGCTGATCTTAATATCATGAATTCCGAGCAGAAGGCTGGAATGATTGAGAAGATCGCGGAAGATCTCATGGCTGACTTTGAGGTTGGCGGTGCGTTTATTTCCGTGTTTGACGTATTGCACACGGATGCCGTGTTCAACGGTACGGCTGGCGGGATGCCCCCGATCGTACTTACAGACTCGGCTGCGGCGTATCGGCAGCTTTCCACGGCCATACATCGGGCAAGATCAAAGACGCGTGCCGGTGACGATGTTGTTTTTGTCGTTCCTAACGCGCTTGCTGGTTTCATTGATTCCATTCCTGATCGACCAATCGAGAGGTTGGTCGGTGAAAGTAGTGGTATCAAGTACCATGTACTCGGTAACGCCGACACATTCGTGCGTAACTACGGTGTAACAACTTATACTGGTCGAATCGGTTTTGTTTATCCTAAGAGTGCGCTGGCTTATGCTGCGCCGATTATTCAATCACCGAACGATCCGTGGACAGGTGTATACGGTAGTATGTGGGCGACTGCGCTCGACGATACCGGGATTCCGGGCAAGATGTTCTACTTTGCTCACCAGTATGGTTTGCGAGTAGTTCGTGCTGGAGATGTCCAGATGATCATTGCCCCATAAGCGAGGATGCTGTGATGCCTAGTTCACATGTAGTCTTCGTTTATGTGCTAAGATCCGGGAAACAGATCAAATGACAATACAACCCCGGAGACAGATGTCACGTTCTGTCTCCGGGGTGTTTGGAAAAGCAAATGCCTAATGGGTTAAAGATAAAAAGTTTTGTTGAAGGAGTAGAAGATGCCTAGATTCCTGGCCGAGGAGTTTGTGCGCCAGCGCCTTAGTGATCGGGATACAGTTGATTATTTTCCTGCTGCAGGCGAGCTGGAAGCTATATGCTGGCGCTGGGTTATGCGTAGAGATAGTCAAGTCACTTTGGTTCTTTCTGCCATGGAAGTCAGACTTACTCCGCTTGCCATCGTGGGTTCTTCTCACTTTTGGCAATATTGTATTTCGCAGTATCAGGGTGGCATCGCTCAATGGCCTCTTTTACAAGGTTGTGCGTTTGATAACACAATTCATCAACCCGCACACAAATACGCGTTATTTCAGTCTAATTGTTTTATAGATGGCGTGCATAATTATGGAGCACTGATTGACGAAATAAATCTTTCAGCAGAATTTACTACTGACCAAAGTGGCACGATAACTTTAAAGGGTTATCCTTTGAATATAAGTAGATTAATGCATGATGTATTTCATGCGATTGCTGATGATGTAGACAAACTTGCCATCTACCAGTCTACGATGGGTGGAGCTACGGACCTTAGAGAAGCTGGTAAACGGGCACGAGCTGCTGGTGCTGCATGGCTGAAAGGATCATACATTCCGCAGCAAAAATTGATGGGATCCAGGCGGTGGATGTAAAATAGTGGTATCATGGAATAACTAATGACTCCAAATTTTACTAAAATAATACACCAAGTTTCGCCGTTTGGTGGTCATGGTCATGAGGGTCTTGATAAAGAAAAACTTTACAGGATTTCAAAGACCTTATTAACTCCTGCTGATCGGTTTTCCGGAGTAGGCGCTACATTTACAGAAAGTGCTCCCGTGGAGATTTCCGGAATAATTTATCCTTTCATGGCGAAGCGTTGGGGATCTGGAGTGACAGAAAATTATGCGGATTTGGTTTTGTCTACAAACATCGAATTAACTTACGATGAAGCTGATGATACCGCGAATGACGAAATAGATTATCAGGATGTGCGTTACAGAATTGTAACAGTACGTCACAATGACAATATTCTTTATGATGACCACTGGGTGTATGCCCTGAAACGTAAATTGGCTCAGATTGGAGGGCCTTGAGTAAAATGGCTGCAGATATAGGAAAAAGAATACTTGGAGCACTTCGAAATGCCATAGTCAGTGATGGTATAGACGCTGAACTTTTGCATGAATTTCAGAAGTATACGCCTGGGTATGGTGGTGAGCACGTTGTTGGACTGGATTCTACCAAGCACAAACATCCATTACCAAGAACCAGAGCCGCGCGGCGTGGATATCCACCATACGAATACACGATGAATTTGGTAAATGGTTGGAGATTAGTTGAGAATCCAGGTGGGTCAAGTCAGATAGCTGTTATTACAAACGTAATGAAATATGCTCAATATGTTGAGTTTGGGTGGATTAGTACTAGAGGTGTTGTAGTACCGGGTCATAGAATGATTGAGTCTGCAGTTAATCGTGGGCGAGTCAGGAAACTTTATGCAGAAGCTGCTAATAAAGCTTTGTTGATTTCTTTGGCTACCGCTGAGTTCAAAATAAAAACCGGACAGTATAAAAAGTTGCGTCGCCTTTCGGTACCTATGAGAGGGCGTGACGGCGGAACATTGCGGTGGGTGAAAACGGGTGTGAAATCTAAGGGTACACCCGGTCGTGGTGTTTCCTCACAGGTGTTGGGTAGGATCGCCAACAATTTCGGTGATTACATAGTAGCTGCGTTTAATGGGGGGAAGATAAAATAATGCCGGGGCTCCCTGAAATGCAGTCGTTTTTACCTAATGATGTTCTCGCTGATTTGTGGGAAAAAATTGATACTGAGTTTCAGGCAGGTACGATTTTGGCGGATGTTTATTTTGAGCCGCCCGAGAGAATAGATACAGATTTGAGCATTAAATCTTACATGATAGTTCAGTTTATGTCAGAACAGCCCTCTACGGACGAGATTTGTGGTAATGAAGGTAGATGGGCCGGTCTGAAAGATATCCGATTCGAGGTCATAATTGTTTCACGTGATCGATATACGGCACAAGATGTGTGGGCGAAGTTGGAAGGTTATCTTCAGCAAGGACAATTTTCCTTCACGATGCTTACACCTCCGGGTGGACATTCTCCTTTCTATTACGTGGCTTATTTAGGGATGAGAAAGTTCCATGTGGAGAGCGAAGGCTACGGCTTACAGGTTGATCTGCAAATCCTCACGTACAGAAACTTCGAGGTGACACTATGAGTAGTTATATCGCATCAAAACCTGACTACACATACTCGAATGGTTATGTACTGATTGGGGATCTGGGCAAAGAAACCGGTGGGCATTTAGACGTGTTTTGTTGTGCTCGTGAGATCTCTATTGATATCACGGCTGAAGAGGAAGACGTAATATGCGATCCTGTAGTTGGTCCTGTTGACAGGATTGACCACAGTCCGTCTGCTACGGTTACTCTTCAGGAGCTCAACTTTAATGAGACAGTTCTCGAAAGAGCGCTTCGTCTCAACGCGTCTTACAACACCGTTGGTTATCGGACCATAGGTAATGGTACTAACCCGTTGACTCCTCCTACCTCGATGGCGCAGGTTGATGGACCATATGGACCGACTTACGTTGGCACTAATGCCACCGTCGCACTCGGTAATGGGTTTATCGTGCCTTCAGCTACGCAGATGGAGATGTGGACGTACGACGATGCTACAGGAGTGTTTACAGCTGTTGTTGGATTCACTCCTAACATCCTTGCGTCTGACCCGTCCATCGGAGTTATTAACTTCGATGATGCGGCGTTGTCTCCGGTTGTGTACTTTACTTACAACTATTCTCCGATGACTCCAGGCTCTACAGAGTTGAAGAATCCATGGAACACCGGTGCTGACGAAATGTTCATGAGAATTGTTCATGAGCACGGAAACGGAACCGATCTCGTTATAGTTGATCTATGGCGGGTTCGTCCGAAAGCATCGACGTCCATAAAGATCAAAACTCTGACAGGCGATCGCGTGTTGCCGATAGACATGGAATTCGATGTCTTCGCTGACAGGCGTAATCACGCCGACAGCCCGATCATGACCATTACATTCGACACTATTGGCCGAACCATCACACCTGAGTATGCGTGTGAAGGTGCTACATGGGCAACCCCAGTAGCTGGCTCGTAGGAAGTCAGAAAAAGGACAGAGTACCAAAATGACAGATGACACAGCAGTAGCAACGATGCAAGATGGGGGAATCTCTGAGACTCTGGGTACAGACATTTGTACCGGGCTCAAGAATGCAAAGGGCGAGGAGCTTGGTAATTTCCAGGTTCCTCGCCTTGGCGCGTTCAGGGTTTTTGAACTGGAACCCAAAATAGTGGCACAGTTCAATAAGGTTCAGGAAGTACAACGCAAATCCAAGTCAGGCACTATGCCGAAAGAAGAATGGGAAAAGTACGTAACAACTCCGGAAGGACGCCGAGAGGCTGATATTATTTTTCAGCAAACGGTTGCTGCTATCTATGATGCAGACGGACTTGTTCTCATGGAAGACGTACTCGTCTCCACATTTTTTGGTAGACCGGCTAGTGGCGTGAACTGGGATGCCTTTGTTCGCGAATGTGTTCCAAGGCTGGAAGAGATGTTTGACAAGGAGTCAGTAGAGACTGTGTATGGTTTCATAGTCAAAAGAGATTTTACTCTGAATGACATCTATTCCGGATTCACAAAACGGTTTACCAGTATGTTTGGGTCAGCTGGAGCTGAACCGGACCCTCAAGAAGCCCCGTAGAGTTAGACTGGATAGCAGTTCTTGACTATTTGACTTACACATGTGGGCTATCAAGGCTGCAACTCGGGACTGAATATACTCTTCGGGGATTAGTAAAACTGTTCATGCATTTTCAGATTCTTGACAGGATTGACACGCTTAAACGTATGTCTTTCTTGTCAGAGGATGGTGCTAGAAAAGTTAATCGTACGCTCGAGGATCTTGGGCGGGTGTTTTTTAAAGATAATGAAAAGCATTTATCCAAAGAACAGGTCGGGAATGAGCTTTTCAGGCAGTATGAAATGTTAGGTAAAACAAGCAAATGGGTGCGATTCGATGACAGACGTAAGAAGTAGATTTCGATTACCAACCGTGATGATCGGTGGTATTGCACAGAACAAGGTCTGGGCTGTTGATGCCTATCTTGATGCGATTTTAGGATTAAACTATCCACGGAATCTTATTTCTCTTGTTTGGTTGGTTAATGATTCTACTGATGGCACAAAGGAACGATTTATTGAACGATTAAGGGATGTAAAAGCTGGGGGTGAATACAGAAGAGTAAGCATAACCGAGATAAATTATGCTTACACTGATGTCAGGAATGACAGGTCTGATGCGGAACACAGGATTTATCAGACAATGGATCCAAACAAGGACGTTACTAATTTTGCACACTTTGCCAGGGTACGTAATGACTGGCTAAAGCTCAGAACCCATAATCTTTCCATTGAAAATGGCAAAGTAGTGGTAGGCGATGAACTTCCTGAAGATGTGGGCCATGAGCAGTTTTATTTTTCCATTGATTCTGATGTTGTTTTAAAGGATGCCACTACTTTGGTATGTTTAGTCAGGCATGGAGTGGATGCTGTAGCTATTCCGGTGGATAACGCGGAGAATCGAAAAGACAAGTACGATCCACAGAGAGAAGCTAAGGCTAAACTAGTGGTAGACCCGCTCGCTAAAAATGTCAGTCTTATCAGTAAAATTGAAAGCGGTGCCATAAAGGGTGTACGAATTGGAAGTCCGCA
>Ga0180008_1001026_pt1 | contig 19155 bp, 25 predicted proteins | sample MM_PW_MetaG_FD_121121 | JGI IMG/M metagenome (GOLD analysis project Ga0180008, IMG submission 121121) | Groundwater microbial communities from the Aspo Hard Rock Laboratory (HRL) deep subsurface site, Sweden - MM_PW_MetaG | ecosystem: Environmental > Aquatic > Deep subsurface > Groundwater...
ATGGTACTCTCTAAACAAAGGAGCCAGCTATCCCGCCTGCTGGCTCCTCAATCCCAAATTTTTTAGCTATATCATTGCCGACTCAGGACCTCTCCTTGGAGGCCTCTGTTCGGGAAGAGGCATATATCTTTGCTGTTCCGCTCCACCTGATACTCTACCAGCTCTGAAAGCCTGGAGGACGGCAGGATACATGTCAGGAGCCTGCATCTTGAGATTGCTCAAAGCCCTGGCGGCATCATACTCAGGCATGCCTGCAATCTGCCTGGCCAGGCTCTCGGCCATGACCGACCGATCCATGTAAGGACCCTGCTGAACAGACAACGGAGATGTAGGCGCTGTCACTCCTCCACGCTCAGCGCCCATCTGGGGCTCAGTGGGCTGCATCTGCTGCTGATACCCCATGAGTATAGTTTGCGCTTCACCCTGTGCCTTGGCCGACAGCTTCTGCTGCTCTATCATGTATTCTCCGCGTATCGGCTGCTCTTCCCTGATAATCTCCTGCTCTTTATCCCAGTCATGATCAAGCTGTTCAAGCAAAGTATGAGCAGATATATGACCCTGGGCTTCCAGTTGAGCTTCAAAGGATGCTCTCTGCAAATCATCGGCCATCTTGAAGGGCTTCATGCCCATCTCAATATATGGCCACTGCATGAACCAGCTGACAAGCCTGGTTGCAAACCTGAGAACACGCAGCGAGTCTCTCCTGTCGGATAGGCATTCATTCTCATACATCCTGAGAAGTACATTGGATCCACTCCAGGGAGCGCTTCCCTCAAGCAGTGACGGAGGTGTCAGCATCCCTATGGATATCATCTGTGTCATCTGCTGTATCTCGGGATTGAGAAGCAGCATGCGCCCGTTGCCTCCAAGCTGCTGGTATCCCACAGGTACAGGGCTTATCATGAACAGTCCCGGAGACTTCCTCCACTTCACCATCATACTGTTCATGTTGGAAGCGAAGTTGCGCATGTTTATGTCAGTACCATACACTCCTCCCTTATCTGCTATGGGAGGATGGACAAGCCTGAGAGGGAGGATATATTCATGAGCTATCACTTCCTGGGCCTTCCGGAGGGTCTGCATGAGGTAAATGTCCTTGAATACGGGAACAGGAAGTGGTTCACCCCATCCGGCATAGTCTTCATTGGACGGAGTAATACGTTTCAAATGAAGCAGGAATGCCGGATTAAGCATAATGTAAGAGCTGGTGGCCACGGCATCAAGGAACAACTGAGGCGTGCTTTCTATCACTGATTTCACACCTGCTTTGATCAGGTTTATAACAGACTGCGAAGGAATGAGATAATAAGTGCTCTTACCAGTGATGGGATTATAAATGATTTTAATACATTCAGGATTCCAGCGCACTATGCCTATTTTACTCGGTATCCTGAGATATTTATCAACTGCTTTAGACTTGCCCCAGTATCCACAGGAGCATTTGATCCTGAACTCACCGTTCGAATAGGTATAGTCTGCATCGGAAGCGAGCGTTTCCTTTTTACATCCGCCGCATACTATAAATTTCCTGAAAGGAAAAGACATGGACACAAAAGCATTGCCATAAGCATATTTATCAAGCTGGATATTGGCAAGCTCCATCTTTATGCCCATGTCCTCCTCATAGAGCTGCCTGTATATGCCTGCAAGTTTTTTGTCCTTGGTATTGTATGTAGGATCCGTGACAGGATACATGGCACGTTTGACTAAAATGGAATGGACTATGGGATGCGTAAGGGCAAAGTACTTGCACCATCGCAACAGATCCCTGAAATCCGACGGCATGGATGTATTGGAAGGATCAAAGAAGGGACTCGGATACCATGTGCGGGTCATATCGCCATAACTGGACGGTATTCTCCCGGAAACATTTATAGAACTGCTGAGTGCTCCTGCTCCTGTCTGTCCCACTATCATTGCTGCATAATCCTTTGCATCCCCTGCTGCGGCTCAATTCCGCCTCCCAGGGCTCTTCCTACTCTTCTGCCCAGATTTTCCATTGCTATCCATGCCGCCATCTGCGGTATAAAAGGCAATCTGGAAATCAAAGGCCAGCCTGCTATCATCCCTCCCGTTGTACCGAGTGTTTCACCTCTTGAGGCAGTTACGGGATGTATAAGTTCCGGTATATTCATACCAGTAAAAGCGGATAACATTCCCACTTCCAGAGGTTTCATGGTTTTAAATCTTTCACCCAGAGTAGACACAGGTTTCGTTACTACCTGCCTGGCAAGCTGAGGTATTGTCTCTCCGCCGACATGCATGTATTCTTTGAACTGAGGTAATCCAACTCCGGCGAGCTGCCTCTTGAGAAAGCGCATAACTCCGCCTTCACCGGCACGAGCAACCGTTCCCAGTCCCTGCGCGTATTTAACCAGTAGCAACTCTGGGCTCATCCTTCAACTTCTCCAATTGAGTAATCATTCTCTCACGGTCAACCTCTGCGAACCTGGCAGCTTCCTTCAGGCGTAAAGCCTGCCATCCTCCGGGAGTATCCTCACTGGTATCCTTGCTGTTGTACTGAGTCTTAATCTCATTCCTGAGCACTCCAGGCAGATACTCTTCAGCTCCGGATAATATCCCGGGAGCAAATGTTATCCCGTCATTAAGCAATACTGCCGCCACATACTGCCATATCTCCGGATCAAATTCTATCTTGCGCAGTATCTGCATCGTCTCCATCCCGGCCATAAGCTGACCTACCGTGGGTTTCTGCAGCATGCCGAACATGGGAAAGACTCCCGTCAAAGGGTGCAGGACTTTCTCGAAGACTCCCCAGTCATTGGAATAACCATCGCTCATGTGAACTGCCCGTATGGCTTGAATTTTATGCCTGTTGATTTCAGGAGGAGAGACCCTGTACACCCTTGGAATTTCAAGCCACAAGGTTTCCGGTTCCCATTCATACAGGGATATCCCTAACCCCTTGAACAAGTAAAGCTCAAGAGGCACGGGATGAGCATCAGTATCAATGAGTATTCCGGATGTCACGAGACCTTAAAGGTTAATAGGGTGAAACTTCGTATGTCAGCACTGTTATCGGATGCGTGCGATAGCCATTCACCTCTATGTAGCAATTCACCCATGCTCCTGCAGTAACATTCTCAAGTGCCGGGCAGTCACCCCTGCATGCGGTGCTTGAGAGCCTGTCAATATCCACGTCTTCATCGGCCACTCTGAATGAAATAGCATCACTTCCTACTCCGTCAGCAAAATACTTTTCACTGACTGCAGCGGAATAGCTTTTGGTTTCATCGGCAGCAGAGCCTATAATCGCTCCGGATGTCGCAGTTTTGATATCATCAAGAAGAGCGGAGATCAGTTTGGGAACAGGAGCTCCTGCGCCATCTGTTGCGATATTGATTGTGAGAAGGCTATTTGCCCAGCTCACACTGTAAGGCTGGTTCAAAGCCGTGGGAACTACCACCTTTATCTTTGTCTTGTTGCCTGCAAGTCCTCCGACAGCATAAAGGGTCATCAGAGTATTTCCACTTCCGATTGTGGTTTTCGCCTGCCCTAAATCCAAGTTCTCGCCATGCGCCACGAGCTGGCTGGGAAGGTTCTGACCTATCACATTGATATGAACTTCTCCCAACTCCCACTCGCTCTCAATCCATTCGATCTTCGGGTAATCAGCTTTTTTCTCCAGACGGTAAAAGGCATTCTCGGTATCCCCGCGTATGTCTTTTAAATCCCTGGTGTACCCTCCATGTCTCCGGACCTCAGGCCCGAATGCTTTTGACTCTGTAAGATTACTCATTATGAATTACCTCCTAAGTTTAAAGTGAGAACAAACTCACTGAATTCCCTGTGCTTTAAGTACATCCACCACGAAGCCGAAATCTTCCTGGGAAAGACTGTTTAGAACATCAAACGGCTGCTCTTTCAATGCGCTGGTAAATCCCGGATCAAACCCGGCTATCTTATCAATCCTTTTTACACCCCCTACAATCCCATCTACATTAACACCATGTATGGCACGCTCTGAAACAGATGGAGCTTTCAGAACCGAAAGGTATGGATCCGGTATTGCGCTGTCATAGTGATATGTAATCTGTGCTCTCTTATCCAGGTTATAAAGCGCTTCCGCAAATTCCGGAGGTTTAAGAAGAGCACGTTTCTCAAACAGGCAATCATACGCAGTTTTCATGATCCTGTCATTTGCAAGATTTTTGCGTGCCCATATCAGGACAGACATATCCGGATTATAACTGTCAGATGCATAATCCCTTATAATGGGATGAGGAGAAATATTATTGTCAGATGCAAGTTTATTCAGCTCAACAGCTTTCTTTCTCCGATTGTCCGGTGTGATCTGGTTGATACTTTTTATGAATTCTTTTTCTGCAGCTTTATAACCATCGGCCGTCTTTGGTATACCAGGCTCCGGGAACAGTTCCACTTCAGGAGTATTATTTGCCAGGTCAAGCAAATGATCAGGCATGCTCAGCTTAAAGTCCGTACATGCACTCACAAGCCGTTTGGCCGCTTCCTTTCTTATGCCGGGATCCAATTCTTCTGCATTTTCCAGGAAATAAACGACTGATAAGGCAGTATTCCCTGCGTCCACAGTAGCAAATTTGCGCAGAACTCCGGTTTCTTTTGGTATAAGAGCAGCGAAGTCGTCTTCGCTGCAGGTGTTAAGTACGTTTGCGAGATCGCAGGCGTTCTTAATGAAATCCGGAACCGGCATATCGCCCACTTTTTTCCTGAACAATTCACCATTATCATCATAAAAATCAATGATCATAGTTTCACCTCTTGCTATAAAGTTTACACTTGCAATTAACCAGTTGTCAAGTATTGATGAAAATATTTTTCTTGACATCACTAAATTTTGTATATACATTGTCTAAAGAAAGGGTTTTTCACATGAAGGAATACAATCAAATCATAAGAGACAAACGTCTCGAATTGTATGAGCAAGACAAAAAGCTCTACAGCAGAACACAGGTTGCCAGGAGAGCAAGCGTATCAGAACAGGCTCTGGAGAGAATTGAAAATAAAATAAATATTCCCACAAATTCTCTTGCACAAAAGCTTGTCATTGAGCTAAAATTTAATGAGGTAGAAGCTCTGGAGTTATTCGAGCGGATAAACACAGAGAGAGAAAAAAGAGTAAAGCGGCTCAAAGAATATCTGACACTGCAGGAAAAGATAAAAATATTAGAGTCACAAGTCGCTGAAGACTTAAGGGCGGGTAAAAATGCTGTTTCATGAAAAACTGCCTGATACCAGGTACGTGGGAAACTGGCAGTGGATCCCAAAAAAGTTAATCCCTGAAGAACAAATAGTAAAAGACCTCACCTTTGCTCCGGAGAACCAGAAAGATGAAGTTGCTATTCGAATATTCAGAGAGTCCAAGCTACACTATCTTTGTCCCAAATACTATGATGTCAGGACTGAGCTCAAGACTATAGATATGACTCCGCAGTTTCCTGATTTTTATTTTGACGACAGGATCACTTCGTTCCTGGACGATGCACAAGAAGCTACATGGAAGATATTTGAGAATGCATCCCATGGCATCCTGCATGTTTCGTGTGGACGTGGAAAAACCGTACTTGCATGCAAAAAGATAGCTCACGAACACAAGCAGACACTGATAGTCGTTCCTACAACAGGATTGCTGTCACAGTGGGAAGCTGAGATACGCGATAAACTTGGGTATCAGAAGGAAATAGGCAGGATACAGGCCAACAGGTTTGACTGGGATAAGCCGATTGTAATAGCCACAATCCATACTCTTGCCCTGCATGCGTATGAATGGCCGGAGGCTTTCAAGCGACGGTACGGCATAGTAATCTATGACGAGGTACATGAGACGGCTCCCAGGATATTCCAGAGAGCTTCAAGCCTGTTCTGGGGCAGAAGGTTTGGATTGACGGCCACCAAGGACCGTGATGATGGGCTGCAGGGCGTATATCTCAATCATATCGGTCAAGTGTTTCTGTCGGATACGACACAACCTGTCAAGCCATTAATATTTTTCAAACTCCTGCCTACCATGGTGAACCTGAGCATGCGGTATCTCAAGGATATGACAGGGCAGTTAAGTATCGCCAGGCTGTGGACTTACCTGGGAAAAATGGACGAGCGCAATATCGTGATCAGGAATGAGACCCTGCAGGCTTTGAAAGAGAACAGGAAAATCCTGATATTAAGTTATAGTAAACCACACCTGAGTATACTGAAACATATGCTTGAAGAATGTGGAGTTAAAAAGATAGAGTTGCTTACAGGTGATACTCCACAGGGAAACAGGACAGGGATACTAAGAAACAGCGATGTGACACTGGGTACTATGGGAGTTGCAAAACGAGGATTGGATGCTCCCATGCTTGACACTGTCTTCTTTGTTTCTCCTTTTAAATCAAGCATAGCAATGGTACAGGGCATAGGAAGAACATTAAGATACTGCGAGGGTAAGAATAAACCCGTAATCGTCATATTCGAGGACTACAAGGTAAGACCGGCCAAGGGCTTATGTGACAGTCTCAAAGTAAAACTCAACATCATGGAATGGAAATTCCAGATAATAGGCTGATATGTGTGAAGTACCTAAATTACCAGGCAGACCGGCAGGTATCTTTAAAGACATCAAACCGGGATGGATAGAATGCCGTCAGTGCAGGTTCTGTGAGACCAGGAAGAGAATGGTCTTCGGAGACGGCAATGAGCAGGCACACATAGTGCTTGTGGGGGAGGCTCCGGGACCTGAGGAGAATGAGTGCGGCCTTCCGTTCGTGGGACCCTCCGGAGAGATGCTGGACCAGATGGTCACATATGCCGGCGGCATGAGAAGTGAGCTTTATATCACAAACGTGATGGGTTGTCTTGGAGAAGGTGTGAAATCAAAGCCCAACATCAATGACATCAAGCAATGCATGCCAAGGGTCCATGAGATCATTCGAAGAATTGACCCGGTGATGATTATAGCAGCGGGAGACATAGCTCTGCACGCCCTCACAGGAAAGCACGGGATAGAAGCCGCACATGGCCATATCCAGATGGGAAAAGTACCTGGGAAATACATGGATATAATATATCCTGTATTTCCGATAGTGCATCCTGCAAAGATACACTATGAGGGCGACATAGGACCTAAAAGCTGGGCTGAATTTACCACTGCAAAGCTTTATGAGATGTTCAAGACAGTAGATGAGCTGGTTTCTTGTTATAAGAATATCAGCCCACCGACACGCAAAATCATTTACAGGAGGACGAGATGAGTAATATTACAAGTTTGGTAGCAGAAGAGAAAATACAAAGAACAATCCTTGCTGCCTATAAGACGGCAAACAAGGAAATCTTCAAGGAGTTTGATAAACTTATAAAAACACTGGAAGAGAAGCAGGATGCAGTAAAGATCGAACTCCGGAAGATGTACCCGAGAGAGAGTGCAACATTCGGAGAGTGGAAGATTGTTAAATCATCCGCAACTTATTACGATCCTGTGAAAGTCAGGGAGGAAGTGCCCATTGTACTGGAGTTCCCGGGCGTTGTCAAGTCTCTTAACACAGACGAGATAGACAGAAGGATCAAGAATGGTGAAGTCAGGGATGAGGATATCAAGAGGCTGAGTGCCTGTCTCAAGACAAACTGGGGCACTCCGAAAGTCATTTCACCTAAAGTAAAGTAAGGGGTAACCATGGGAGATGTAAGCACTACGGTAAGCGCAAATAACAAAAATGTCAAAACAGTATATGAGTCTCTTGAGGATCTCGCCAGCGGTCAGGCGGAAGTGGGCTACGACCAGGAATTGGGAGTAAGTGTTGAAAAAGAGAATGGTTATTGGATAAAGTCAGGGGTCGTTACCCGCGTAAAACTTCGGTGCCATCAGACCCAGGAGAGTATAGACAGGGCTTTTGACCTGGCAGCTAAGATAGCCAGGACGAAGGCCCTGTTCTATATGAATGAGGAGGTCAAGCGCACCAAAGAAGAAAAGAGGCCGACTTGAAAAAGGTAAAAAGTAAGATCGACAAGATTGTGGCGACAGATTTGAAAATAGAACTGAGAGCCGAGGGTGTGAGCCTGGAAGCTGTCATCAACTATATACGCACTATCGCAGGCACGGATTATAACTGCGGCAGTGCGAAGTTTGTCACAGTCTGGTCTGACAAGACAAGAAACAGGATTGGTGAACTGATTGAGTCCGTGGAGTCGGATATCGCTAATCTTGAGGGAGTGTTCGAAGAGGATGGCAAGGTTGAAACTTCTGAAAGTGAAGAGGAAGAGCCAGGCCTTGAAGTGCCCGAGATGGAAAAGAGGAAAGGAAAATATGATATCGTTGAAATTCCCGGGAAACAGATATAGCACGGGCGGTAAGAAAGAAGGGGTTTTTCACTTTAGAGGGGGTCTTCCAAAGCCGCCCGGGCTGAAGAGTTTGAACACTAAGATCGGGTTATCTTATTCTTTAGCAGAAAAAATTCCCGATGTCAAATTTATATATTGACAATAGCATTTTTATCAGGAATGCTCAATAGAAGAGAGTTTATGAACTGGGGTTATCAATTAATAACAGCGGTACTGGAGACTCGTGACATCAAGACTCTACTGGAGAGCGGCGTAACCAGAGATATTCTTACTCACCTGTCTCCAGAACTTGGTTTTGCATACGATATTCTTCTCCAATGGTACCACAATGAAAGCCATTATGGAGAAGTAATGTCGAAGGAACTGTTCATACAGCGGTTCCCGCGGTTCCAGCTTATTCCTCCTGCACAAGGCATAGAGTCACTTATTGAGCTCGTGACTGAACAGTACCTGGTGAAGCGAGGTTCTGATCTCATAGACGAGGCTTCGCGTTCGCTTCAGACAAATCCCAGGAAGACACTGGAAATATTATCAGGAACAAGCCAGAACCTGTTATCCGGCACAGATGGAGCAGGTGATATTGATTTCGGCATGTCAGCTTATGACACGATTAAGAATGAATATCAGACAATAAAAAGCTCCAAAGGGCTGGTGGGATACCCATGGCCATGGGCATATATGAACAAACATACGCCCGGTATGTTGAAGGGTGACTTCATGGTGATCTATGGTATTCCCAAAAGCATGAAGACCTGGGTTGCGTTGTATCTCTGCGCCTGGCTGTTTACACGCCGTCACAGGGTAGTTATATTTGCCAAGGAGATGCGGAAAGACACGTTAATAAGGAGGCTTGCCCTCATCCTTGCAAAGATACCATCGCTGTCATACCAAAAGGGTAGCTTGACAGATGAGGAGGAGAAAAGATTATTAAGTACCCTGTACTCCCTGAAACAGATGCAGGAAGAGGAGAGTTATGCCCGTATCAAGATTATTGATACAAGTAAAAAGCTGAGTCCCAAGAACGTGCAGGATCTTGCACGGAAATGCGAGTCCATCAAGCCATCAGTATTGTTCGTGGATAGCGCATACCTGCTGGAGTCCAATACAGGTGGAAGATCAATGGACTGGAAGAATATCACGGGACTCGTGCATGACTTGAAAAATCTCACGCATACCATTCCCAACCTTCCTTTGAATGTTATATGTACGACACAGGAAAACCCAAGAGAGCAAGTGAGATCAGGAAAAAGAGGACAGGCTTCCATGTCCTTCAGCCAGGCATTCAACCAGGAAGCCGACATGACCATGCACATCATAAAACAGAAGAACAGTGAGGACGGACAGAAGGAATTATGTTTACTGTTCCCGGCCACCAGGGAATATGAGATACCTGAATTCACCATCAATGCCATGGCAGGTGATAACTTCAGTTATAAGAAGGCGGGAGTTAAACTATTGGATGAAGATCAGTTTGTAAATGAAGGGAATAGTTTTGACAAACCTGGAAAGCCTGTATTCCCTGTTGATATGTGGATGGGAAAGAAAAAATGACACAAGCAGATATTATGGGTCTTCTTGGCCAGTACTTCCCGGACGCCAGATGGGATAGTGAGTGGATATCAGTGAAATGCCCGTTCCATAAGGGAGGAATGGAGAGAAAACCAAGCTTCAGGCTTCATACGGTTACCGGGCATGGCAAATGCTTCACCTGTGTTAAGACATGGAACCTCCGGACTCTCCTGAAAGACCTGGGAATGCCAGCGGATTTAGTGGACAAGGAAGTGCCTGAGTCCTTCCTCCGCTCCGTCAGGAAAGAGCAGGATCCCACACTGACATTCCCGATACTTCCGGAGGCTCTGCTGGGAGTATACCAGCATTGTCCTGTATACATGCTGAGGCACGGGTACAGTATGGACATACTCAGAGAATATGAAGTGGGATATGACAAGCAGCGGGACAGGGTTGTATTTCCCTTGCGCGATCATTTATGCAACTTCGTGGGACTGATGGGAAAAAAGCTCACAGAAGGAGGTGGCAAATACAAGCTTTACAAAGAAGAATTGAGAGATATTTACAGCGGCTACGACCTGTCAAAGGGAACAGTAATGTGGAACCTGCACAGGTTCTATGGATGCGCGCTGGAGAAGAAACTGGATTACCTGGTAATCGTAGAAGGCTTCAAGGCAGCATTATGGTTAATCCAGAACGGTTATCCGAATACCGTTGCACTGATAGGAGCAAGCCCTACCGAAGTGCAGATAGATTTATTAAAGAGATTGAACATCGGGACAATCTATATAAGTCTCGACAATGACGATGCCGGGACAGTAGGAACAATAAAGGCTGTAAAAGCCTTGCGTCATGTCACAGACTTAAAAGTAATACTATGGGATAAGCATCAACCTGATGATCATGACAGGGAACAGATTGCACTGCATGTGGCAGGCGCAATTCCCTGGTATAAATTCATGCGTCAGTACAACATTATTACAGGAGGCCGATATGAATATTATGATGGACCAAACAGAACTTATGCGTGATGCGGAAGGACAGCATCACTCACAGGAAGTCTCGGGCAGAATTGACATGCCCCAGGAGTTTATGGAGGTGTTCTCCCCGGTAAAAAACATTCCACATTATATCCGTGCATTCCCCGGACAGTACGGTCCTAACGGAACACCTATCTTTTACCATTACGCAGCATGGTTTACAAGAGCAGGATATAGCAAAAAGGGATCGTTCGTTCCATGCACCTGCTTCAATGAACAGAGGCGTAGTGTGAACTGTGCCTTGCATAAATATGTAGAGCAGGAAGAGCAGGAGAAGAAGGAACGCAAGACTTTCATAAGTCTCAGGCGTGCTATGAATATTGTTGACCTGAGATGGTGGCACAGGAATGTAAAAAAGACCTCCCAAAGAGGAAAAGATTACACAGTCACCATGGAACACATCGTCCCGAAATCAGCGTGTGAAGGATGCCAGCAGGGATTTGAACCTGAACTGGGACTGCGGAGATACTGGGATCTGAGCAAACAGGATTACAGGCAGCTGATGTCAGGAATCTATTCTTCGATAAATCCCTGGTGTCTCAACTGCGGGCAAAGATCGCTCACCAATCCCGCATGGAAGTGCCCGTCCTGTGACAGCGTCATCGAGACAAGACAGTTTGAGGACAAGGTGAAACCCTTATTACCCGTGGGAATTGTTAAGTGCATGCGGTGCCAGAATGATGTGGTCATGAGAGCGATATGGGATTGCGGGAATTGCGGACAGCCTAAGCCTGCATCCATTTTCGATGGCACAACAACGATAACGTTGCAGGGTCTCAGCAAGCAGGAGCGGTTTCTCACCATAAACGGGTTTGTTCTTGAATCTCCTCCGAAGAACGTACCGCCTGAAATGATGGTCCCATACAACTTCGAGGAATTCCTGCATAACCTGTCATCAGCACAGATCTCAAGCTGGATGCATATCGCGGACCCGTTTGCTCTCGAACAGAGCTTCAAGGGTGCACAGCCGGGAACTCCCGCAGGAAATGCTCCCTACAGTCCTCCATCGGACACCGGGAGTGTTCCCTACAACCAGGGAAAAGTTTAATAAGGATATCCATGGCCTACAAATTCATAAAGCTCCCACCATGGGAGTACATAGATACCGAGGATGAAGTCCGACGGCTCCTTACAGATCTGGATAGAAGAGATGATTACGGGATAGATACAGAGGATACAGGGACAGACAGGAACAAGGACAGTATCATTGTATTCGGAATAGGGTGGGATGGAGATGGCGGGAGACGGATTTGTATCCCAAGGAAATTCATAGAGATGTTTGAGCCGCTGTTCAATGACACCAGCAAGCAGATGGATTTTCATTCTGCAAATTTTGACACCTGGATGTTACACAACAGCGGCATCAACATCATCCCTTCCAATAGTACTCCGTTCAGGCGGAATGATATCAGGCATATGCATGCCCTGCTGGCTGAACTGCAGCCTCATGGGCTGAAAGGCATGTCGTCAAGGGAAGAACAGATATGGATGCCGGGATTTAAAGAGTCATTCCCCGGGAAAGACCCGGTAGTGACATTTATAAAGGCTCCCATTTCAGAAAAAGCGGATTACGCAAGCAAGGACCCCTGGATCACTTCCAGGCTCAGTAAACGATACCAGAAAGAACTGGAAGATGAGGATCTCCTTGAATACTACATGAATATCGAAAAGCCCATGTCAGATGTTCTTTTCGATATGGAGAGAAGCGGTATTAAGGTTGATACCGGGATTCTGAAGAAGTTAGAGAAAGAGACAAGTGCCGTACTAATTGAGATAGAAAAGAAGTTCAATGCCGCCGCAGGTAAAATGGTAAACCTGAATTCCCCTAAACAGAAGCGTGAATTCTTCATCGATACCCTGGGATACAAATCCTCCAAGACCACAAAAGGAGGAAAATCAGGAGCTCCACAGAAATCCGTTGATAAAGATGTACTTGCGAACTGGGCAGAAGAATATAATTGTGAGTTTTCCAGAATGGCGATTGAATATGGAAAGATAGATAATCTGCATGGCACTTATATTGTAGGGCTGTTAAACAGTGCCGATGAAACAAGCAGAATACATGCAGAGTTCACACAAGATAAAGCCAAAACCGGGAGACTGTCTTCAGTCAGACCCAATCTCCATAATATTCCAAGGCCTGAGAATGATCCTTTTAAGCTGAGAAGGCTGTTTATACCAAGAGACGGTTATTGTTTTCACGTGGCAGATTATTCCCAGATAGAGATGAGAGTTGCCGCTCACATCACCAAGGATCCTGTGCTTATAAAGTCTATCAGGGACGGAGAGGATTTACATTCCAGAACAGCATCCCTGATCTATGGAGTTTCTTATGATGAGATAATCAAGGCCAAGAAGCTGGCCAAGACAGATGCCCAGCTTACAAAAGAGCAGGAAGGCTATCTGTTAATGCGCCAGAATTGCAAGACAGTGAACTTTGGCATCCTGTATGGCCAGGGAGCCGGAGGACTGGCCAGGGAACTGGGTGTGGATTACAGGCAGGCACAGGGTATCATCAACAGGTTCTTCGGCATTTACAGAGGCGTCTCGGAGTACTATGTGAGCATAAAAAAGCAGTACATGGTAGAGAAGTCAGTACAGACCCTGTTCGGTCGTAAGAGGAGACTTATGGATCCTTCGATGGCTCGAAATCCTGCAGAAGAATTTCGCAGGGCGATTAATGATCCTATTCAAGGATCAGCCGGCGATATTCTGAAGATTGCACTGATAAATCTGTATAAGGAAAGGCTTGATAAAGAAGGTATCAGCATGGTACTTCAAATCCATGACGAGATCATATTCGAAACACCTAATGACACACCGCCAGCGATTATAGAAAGGATAGGTCAGATAATGACGGACTCCGTGACTCTCTCAGTGCCGATAGAAATTGACATGGGAAAGGGTCCTACCTGGCTGGATGCGAAAGGATAAAACAATGGACAAATATGGAGTTAAAACAGATGACAAGATGGTGAAGACTGCAGGAGAGGATAAACTCTGTCCCGAATGCGGAGCAAAAGTGAGGCGTGAGGGATCTGTAATAATATGTCCCAACTGCGGGACAAAACCCTTTGAGGCTGAAGATGGTAAAGAAGAAAAAATCAGGCGCACGTAAAAAGCCTGTAATAAAAAAACAAGTTAAAGAAATGAAAGTACCCGAGGCAACGCTTGAAGAGATACCTGAAGCAGAACCTGAGAAGAAGCCTGAGAAGAAGGGTAAAGAGACAGCTTCCAACATGGATATCCTGATAAAGGATTTCGAGAGAAAGTTCGGGAAATACAGCATTATCCGTGCGAGCGATTTCGAAGATCCTTTTGTAGTGCGCAGACCTACGGGTATCCTGGGACTGGATCTTGCCTTGTGCGGAGGAATTCCAGCCTCAGGTCTCAGTGAACTGTATGGTCCCGAGAGTACAGGGAAAACTTACCTGGCTTTCCGTATAGCCCGGGAGATACAGCGTATCTACGCGGATGAAGCCAAGATATGCTACGCCTCATTTGGAAATCCCATAGACAAGAGCTTGCTGCATTTTACCGGCGTGAAGGTAGCCTTCACAAAGGATGAGACTGAAAAATTTGAACAATCATGTGGTCATCTGCTTACGACTGAGGAGAAGATAAGAATGAGACTCAATATAGGCGAGTTCCTGATATTGAGCAATGACGATGGACAGGGGGAAAGAACCTTAGACATGATTATAGCCATGATTGCCAGCGGGTATTTTCACCTGGTGATCATAGATGAAGTCGGCATTCATGCCACTGAATGGAGGATGAAGCAGGACTTGACCAAGGGTGGAAAGGCTGGAGACTCGGCATTTCTCATGAACCAGTTCATGCGAAAATATCATGGGTTTATGAACAGGAGAGTGGAAGGAAAAATAAAGATGACCTCCACACTCGTGTGCACACAGGTGAGAACAAAGATAGACATGTTCGGCCAGGCCAGCAGTAACCCGGGCAGTGAGATACCGACTGGAAGAGGAATGCAGCACGGTAAACTTATAGACCTGCATCTCTTTCAAGGCAAGCAGCTTAAGGTGAGTGAGACTGATAAGGAATCTTATGGGAAGATGGTACACTGGAGGATTGCGAAGGCCAAGACCGGTGTAAAAGAAGGTTCGAAAGGATCTTATATTCATCTTAAAGACAGGGGAGCTGACATCTGGGATGATGCCCTGCAGATAGGATTGAAATTGGGTCTGGTCAAGCTGAACGGAGCTTATTATAAAATACTGGACTCAACCAAAAGTTACCAGGGGCAGGAGAGGGCCAAGCTCAGTCTCATGCTGGATACTGAACTTATGAACACACTCAGGAAGGAGGCCTTCAGGGTTTCCGGAGTAGTGATGAGGGAAAAGGAATGAGAATATCATTATCACCAGCGGAAATACAGGAAGCAATGCAGAAACTCCCAAGGTGGATGAGTATTAATCCTGCAGCACCGCAAGTTACAGACTTGAAGCGAAACACAGCCAGTGAGACCCAGAATTATCTGAGTTCTCTCTGTGGCAAACCGAGTGACAGGCCCGTGGGATATTACCATGTAAGTGACATCTCCAGGAGATGTCTCCGGCAATTATTTGCATGCAGGATAGGGTTTGAACAAAAGGAAGGATCCAGGCTACAGATGCTGCTGAAGGCCAAGCATGGAAATGCGTTGCATGGAATGATAGAAGAGATTTATAAGGGTACATATGGAGACAAGTTCTCTGCGGACGTGGATGCCACGGTATCCAGGATATGCTCCATCAGGGGAACAGCCGACGGTGTGCTGGACTTCGGAACCCATAGAAGAGTGATGGAGTTCAAATCCACTTATTCCAAGAGTGACGCACACCGGGAACAGGCAAACATGTACTGCATGGCAGAGGAGATTAAAGCTTCCGAGTACGGCATCGTTTACTTCACCAAGAAGTCAAGCGAGTATATCGAGGATGTTTATGCATTCGACCCGGATATGTTTAATCAGTCATTGATCACTGCCATAAAGGTGGAGCTGGCTGTAAAGAAGCGAATGCCTCCTCCACCTTTGCCTAAAGGGAATAATTTTCAATGCTTTGACTGCAATTATAAAGTCATTTGCAATGACCTGGAGGTTTTATGTCAAGTAAAATAAATGATGACAGAGAAGATATGAAAGCCAGCATCAAGGAGATCATGGACAAATACCGGGAAGCAATCACTTCGTCAAGAGAAGAGCTTGAGAACATGCAGATAATGCCGATAGATGTTCCTCCTTATCCCGAGCCTATGCTGCCATTGAATATAGGTGAACTGCCAGACGACTCCTTAACCGAGACGGAGGTGAAGCTGCAGGCATGGATGGAGTATGTGGATGATCTCAGGCAGGCTCAGTCCAAGATAGTATCCATGCTGGGAGAACAACTGGATACTATCAAAGCGCTGATATTCACGAATACCAAGGGAAGCCGGGATGAAAGACTGGAGTATGTAAAGCTGGACAGGAGGTACGTGAACCAGAATGCAAAGTATCTCCAGGCCAAGGAAGTCTTTAACGGGATAAAGACCAGGCTGGACAAGCTGAGTAAAAAGAAAAGCACCCTGGATTCTGAGATTAAGTTGCGCATATCCAGGAGAAGGCAGTGGAAGGGCTATTGATGACAAAGAGTCAACTTGAGACAATCAACCATACTGAACTGGTAGGGTTGGTAAAGTCTTTGTTAAAAGTGGATATAAGCAGAGTGACTTCAAAAATAGATTGTATTGAGGCACTTATGAACATGAGGGCACCGCCGAAGCAGAACAGCCGGATAGATGGTATGGTAGGAGTTCTATTCTGCTTCGTACAGAAAAACTGGAAGTATTTGAGTTTACCCTGCAATGGCATGTGCTTCAGGTGCAGTGATGCTGAAGTAGTACACTGTTACACCTTGAATGAAGATATCATTGCCATTGAGGAAAACACAATTTTAACAGGAGGACATAAAATGGCAGATTTCGAAGAAAAAAGGAATGCACTGGTAAAACGTGCATTGGAACTGGGATGCCCTGAAGGCGCTATTGCGAAGATGGATGTTCCGGGACTTGAAACCTTCGTCCAGATGGTGGAGGACCAGATGAGCGTGGGAGCGAAGGAAGTTCCCACCGAGGATAAAGGCGAGGATACCAATGGTGCCGAAGCCAAGCAGGCTGAGGGCCCCGGGATAGACTCCGCCGACAAGCTTCTGAAAGACATAGCGTCCATCAAGAAGGAAGTATCCGCAGTCAAGAAGGAAGTACTGGCGGTTAAAAACGCCGTGACATTCTTAATCAACAAGGTGCATGGGCCTGTGAACCAGGACGACTTCTATAAAATGAAGTTTGAAGCCCCGATGTCACCCGAGGACATCGCAAAACTCGCGGCAACAGGAGGAGGAAAGAAAACTCCTGCGGGCCCTATGCAGGTTCCGGGGTTTCAGGACCAGAAATGGGACAAACCCCCGGAGTGATGCGGATGAGCGCGGAAGACCTGGAAGCGCTGTGCCCCATGGAGCTGAAAGTAATAGCTGCAAAGGTGGGTGCAGAGCTTCCTATTCCATCAGGGAAGAAGTCCCTGATACAGGCTATAATGGCCTGTGCCACTGAAATCTAAGGCTTAGATGGTTCTATTAATGTATTTATACATTAATAGAACCTTTAGGCCAAATTTAATGAGGTGATTTCATGTTTATGCTGAAACTTGAAGAACCAAGGTTAGTGAACAAAGAGACAGGCTGGTTACAACTGTTCCTTAACAACTTCGGAATCAGAGACGGCAAACTCCTTAAGGTAGATAATGAATTTGGGCCGAAAACAAAAGGGAGGCTTAAGGATTTTCAGGAAGACAGAATGGATTATGCATCAGGCATACTTGACCTGGAAACCTACAGTACCATGATGGGAGATATCACGGGGTTTAATGGTCTCTTTTTATCGTCTGCAGAAGTGAGACTCCGTCAAAATATACTGGCTGCAGCCGAGGAATTCTACGACAAGCGTATCCCTTATATATGGGGTGGAAAGTATATTGGTGACGGAACAAGCCAAAAATCCAACAACAAATACGACGGACTTGATTGCAGTGGAGCTACATTGGAGTCCTATCAGATTGCGGGACACTTATTTGCGCGCAAGATGAGAGACAGCTGGACAAACGCTCAGAAGCTATTCAAAACCCTTCCTCCCACAGACACGCCCCTCCCGGGAGATACTGTGTATTATGGGGGCAAGACCGCCACTCACGTCATGATTGTTACTTTCAACGGTTTCGTCATTGGCGAAGCCGGTGGCGGAAGCAAGACCACCAAGCCCACTCCAGGCGCATGCATGCAGATCCTTCCGGTTGACTACAGGAAAGACCTGATAGGTTTCAGGTCGGCAGCGTGAACACAATGGAGCTATGAGCAGTTGTCATAATCACCCACTACTCTTAAGAAAGGAAAAACAATGGCAGCACAAGATAAAATAATGGGAGGGTTCAAAGTAGTAACTTACATTGAGGACGGTATCACAAAGATAGTAATGCTGACAATCACCGGGATGCAGATAGTGTCCGTGGGGTGCAGTTCAGCAAATGGGACTCTTTCCCTGTATAACGAGCTGTTCGACAGGACAAAGAAACACATGCTGAACAACAGCGGTGAATTGAGCCCTGACTGGCTGGATCTGGAAAAGTGGGAAGAAGGCATAAAGTGAAGGATATTTATGGACAGCAAGCATGAAGTGCACATAAAACAGAAGCGCAAAATCGTCAAAATGGTAAACAAGTTCACCTGGAAGCTCGGGAAGCTGTGTAACAAACACGGCCTGTGTTACCCCTGCATTCTGTCCAATGTCATCGAGATGATGATTATGTTCAGCATAGATACAAAGGATGTGAGCTTCGAGGAGATGTACGACGACATCAAATTGCTCCAGAGTCTTATAGAAGAACTCTTCGAGAAATTCGACAGGAACTCAACCATAGCACGCCAATGGAAACAGAACAGGCATGACGGAAAAATTCTTGCATTTCATAAATCCGAGTCGAAAGAGCACACTTGATTTGACTATAATCCCAAATCCTGTTATAAATTGTCAATATAGTTGACAAATATGATAATATTATAAAAAAAGGTTGACATTATTAATATTATTTGTCATTATTAAATTATGAATGCGAAAGAAACGCTATCCTTATTAAGGATTGCAAGAGGAACGTTATCAAGATATGTGAAATCTGGAACAATCCGAATAACTATTCTTCCCAATAAACGGTATGATTATAATGAACAAGATGTTGAAAGATTGCTCAATAAAGGCATAG
>Ga0180008_1001027_pt1 | contig 19144 bp, 15 predicted proteins | sample MM_PW_MetaG_FD_121121 | JGI IMG/M metagenome (GOLD analysis project Ga0180008, IMG submission 121121) | Groundwater microbial communities from the Aspo Hard Rock Laboratory (HRL) deep subsurface site, Sweden - MM_PW_MetaG | ecosystem: Environmental > Aquatic > Deep subsurface > Groundwater...
GTCAGCTGCCGGTAATGCGTAGTCATCTGCGCTTGAATCCTTCGGTGTGAGAGCCTGGATTCTACCGGTGGCTGACTCTCTGCCTATCGTTTCAAACGTTGCACTTATTCTATGAATTCAGGGCGGTTATCCACCATGCTCGCGGGCTTTATATAAACGGCGCAAGTAACCACGGCCTGAGCGGCGGCAATGGCCAGCTGACCTTGCTCAGTTCGGTCGGCAACGAATTCAGCCACGAGATTGGTCATCACTATGGTCTTGGCCATTACCCGGGCCAACAAGGCGATAATTATTTTTGGGCGGGGCATCACCATGACAGCGGCTGGGGCTATATCGCCTACCGCAAACGCATGCGCGCCAACCTGCACTGGAACCGTGGCAAAAACAACGGTATGAACGGCATGCCGGTGTATGCCGATGCCTACAGCTTTGGCACCGATGCGATGTCGGGCGGGCACTACGCCAGCAGCCTGGCAAGCTATACCCACTACACCGGCTACAGCACTAAAATCAAAATCCAGCCAGCGATGGACAAAGCCATGGTCAGCGCCAGCTCGCCCACTGGCTATCGTAAATGGGACGCCAACACACGTCGCATGGAGGTGTTTACCGCCCGCGTGCCGAACTCTAGCAAGGTTTGGTACAACAGCGCCGACGGCAACTACCTAGTACCACGGCGCTTTGGCGTTCAAGTGTTCACCTTGTTAGGCGGCTATGACCCGGTCACCGGCAGCGCCATTCTGTATCCGCCAGCACGCGGCAACTGGGGCCATGTCTTCAATTTGCCTGCCCCGGTTAACCAAGACACCCAAAAGACCTGCTGGGTCAGCGTGAACTTTGCCAATGGCAAAACCCAGGATATTGCCGTAGCGCCGAATCGTATGGGCAGCAATGCCAACAAATTGCATATCAACCTGGCGCAAGATGAACAGCCCTTAACCGCCGCGCTGTCTTGCCAAGAGGCCGCCAACGCTGCTCAGGAACTGGCCCGAGTCGACTTCCCTCAAGGCCTGCCAGCCATGGCGCCGGTGATTATCGTGGGCAAGGAAAACGGCTTTAACGCGTTGCGTGCGGCCGAGCTTCCGACCCTTGAGGAGGGCCTGCAAGCGGTTGTCGATCAGCGCTATATCAGCCTCACCGACGCCACCCAGTTGCTACTCGACAGCTACGCCGACGACCTGCGTGGACTTTCGACTGCAGCGGCCGGCGTGGTGCAGCGCTACCAGAAACAACAAACCCTTGGCCTGCGGCTAAACCGCTGGATGGACGCCTACAAAGCCCAACTCGACGCCCGCGACCCGGACGCTGAACAAGCCTTGCGCGACCTGCTCGAACACCTGCAACTGAACCCGCAGCCGCTATTGCCTGCAGCCGAGTTGTTCAGCATGGCTAACGGCAACTGCATAAAAGCCCAGCCGGGGGATGAAGCCGCGTCGGTGTATGTATTGGCCAAAGCGCAATGCACGACAGGTACGGATGAGCAGTGGCTGACTGACGCTAACGGGCGTATTCGCAGCGCCGTGGATCTCAGCCAATGCCTGACCGATCAGGGCTCGGTCAGCCTCACCCGCTGCGATGACAGCCAGCAAAACCAGCGTTGGGATATCAGTGCACTGCCGCGAATCAAGCGAGCCGACCGCTGCCTCGATCTGTCTGGTGGGTATCTCACCAATGGCCGTGGCAAGTTAATCACTTATGGCTGCAGCGGTGGCGGTAACCAGCAGTGGGCCAACCTGACCAGCAACAACAACTTGCTGCTGCCTTTGGTACACGCCAGAAACATCGCTGCCATTGCGCAATTGGCCAAGAGCGAATGAAGCTGATCTGTACTGCGTTGTGGCTCAAACATAGCCTGCCCGCACTGACGGGCCTGGTTTTACTCAGTTGCAGTTTCACCAACATGGCCGACACGGCTGACTGGCGGTTGCTGGGGACGATGGTGCACGCCAATCAAGCGCGCTCCTCGGCGCTGTTGCAGCTTGGTAACGCCGCCCCACAGCGCCTCACAGTAGGCCAGCCGCTACCGGCAGGCGGCGAACTGCTGCACATTGGGCGTGACCACATTGTGGTTCGCCTCAATGCCAACGATACGGCCAAGCTCCGATTGCAAGGCCGGTTGCAGCCGCTGGATACCCCCTTAGCACAGTTCACCCGCCCACCGCCTAGCCAGCCCGAGCCGCAGCCAGCCTTGTGCACAGCGCAACAACAAGCCCCCATGAGCCCTGAGCAACGCGAGGAGCTGCAAGCCCTAGGGCTGTGCCGCGCCACTTATTGAACGCTGTACCAGAAACTCAACCATCGGAATAACAGGTTCCTGCCTGCTCACGCCGATGGTGTTAGATGTTTACTAGGAATATTGAATTGTCTATTGCCGCATCCCTCTCACAATCGACTGCCAAGCGCGCGACAACCCTTATGGGCGCGCTGTTGCTCTGTGCATGTGGCGCCTCCCTGACCCTCCAGACCCATCAGTTTTGGCAGCTACTGCAACCAGTCGCCATAACGCCAACTAAAACCGAACGACAGACGCCCGTGAGATTAAAACACGCCGAAATAGCTGAGCTATTCGGCAAAAACAGCGCAGCCAATGCGCCTCCAACCACACCTTTGCACCTGACACTTCTGGCCAGTTTCACCCACCCCGACATAGCCCGCTCTAGCGCAATCATCGGCCAACCCGACGAACCGGCTCGGCGAATTAGGGTGGGCGAAAGTATTCGCAACGGCATCGTGCTCAGTGGCGTCTTCCCAAAACACGTCACATTGACCCGCAACAACCGCAGCGAGGTCCTTTACTTCGCCGAGACTCAGCGCTAAATGCTGGCCAGCGATAGCCAAACACCACTAAAGCGGCGCACCGATTAAGCACGAAAACCGTTTACTCACCCCCTGTCACACTGAAAAGCGACATCGGCAATCCCCTCCTCGACCTCTCGTGCCGCGTCATCGAAGCGGTGACTCAGCAAACGCTGATCCCTCCGCGACCTCGCTATGGGTATTCCCCATCACTCAGCCCACGCGAACAATCCCAGCCTGCTCAGCCATAGTGGGCGGCCAGGCCAAGAAGGCCGGCAAAAACAACAGAGTCATTTGCATAGGCTTTAATTTAATCATCGGTATACGCGCCAGCTTAAAGCCGGGTTATGCGCTGTAATTCGTTGTAGGTTGTTCACACTGTTAAACGGCGTTGGCACATTGAATGGAACGGCACACTCCCCCCTGTGGGGGGGCTGTCAAACATTCAGCAAATGTCTATGATCAGCGCGCAAGCCACGCCACATAATAATAAGTTCGGAGTGACGCCCTTGCCCCTTCTAGGCTCCCATACCTGGTTACAGCGCCATGCCATCACCGTGGTGAGCTTCGTGCTGGTGGCCGCTATGAGCATCAGCCTTGCCTGGCAGACTGCCGAATGGGCGCGCTTGTTACGTGCGCCCGTGGCGGCCAGCAACAGCACAGCCACACTAGTGGCGACTGCATTGCCCGCCGAAATCGGCCAATTATTCGGCAGTGACGTCGCCAACGATCAACTGGCCCCTGACACCAACTTGCGCCTGACCCTGCTGGGCAGCTTTGTGCATGCGGATCCGCAACGCTCCAGCGCGATCATCCGCAGCGAAGGCAGCGTCGCTCAACGTTATAGCGTCGACAGTGAGATCAGCAGCGGCGTGCGCCTGCATGCGGTGGCAGCCGATCATGTCGAACTCATGCGCAATGGCCGGCGTGAAAGCCTGCGCTTTCCCCTGCACCACTCGGCCGCCGACAACCAGCAAAACTACACTCCCGAAGTGATGGCCGACCCGGTTGAACAGCTCAACGATCTGCAAGACGACAACCTGAGCCAACTGCGCGAGCGCATGGAAGCGCTGCGCCAGCAGATGCAGGACTCCGGCAGCCTGCCCGCGCCTGCTGATCCCACCGAACAGCCTACGGAAAACAACTGATCCGATGACTCCGATCCTCTCGCGCCTTACCTTCGCCTTCTTGATTGCTGGCCTGGCCTGCAGCCCGCTGCCCCTGAGCGCTGCCGTTACGGCGGTGGCGCCGAGCGCCAGTCAGCAAGAAGAACGCTGGACCATTAACCTCAAGGGCGCGGATATCCGCGAGTTTATTGATCAAGTGGCGCTGATCAGCGGTGAGACGTTTGTAATCGACCCACGGGTCAAGGGCCAGGTCAGCGTGGTGTCCAACAGTCCGCTGACACTGACTGAGGTCTACCAGCTGTTTCTCTCAGTCATGGCCACCCACGGTTTCAGCGTGATGACCCAGGGCGACCAAGCGCGCATCGTGCCCAATGCTGAGGCCAAAGCCGAGGCGGATGGCGGGCGTAATGCGCCGGACCGCCTGGAAACCCGCTTGATTCAAGTCCAGCATGGCTCGGCGACCGAGCTTATCCCGCTGATCCGCCCCCTAGTGCCGCAATATGGTCACCTGGCCGCGATCAGCAGCGCCAATGCGATCATCATCAGCGACCGTACGGCCAATATCGACCGCATCGAAGACCTGCTGCGCCAGCTCGACCAGAAAGGTCAGAACGACTACAGCGTGCTCAACCTGCAACATGCCTGGGTCATGGACACCGCCGAAGTATTGCGCAACGCCGTAGATCGCGGTCAGGCCAAAGGCACCTCCGGCACTCAGGTGATTGCCGACGGCCGGACCAATCGCCTGATCCTGCTCGGCCCACCGGGCGCCCGCGCCAAGCTGGTGGCCTTGGCCAAATCACTGGACAGCCCAACCAGCCGCTCGGCCAATACCCGGGTGATTCGTTTACGCCATGGCGATGCCAAAAGTCTGGCAGAAACCCTGGGGGAGATTTCCGAAAAACTCAAACCAGAGTCCGCTGGAGAAGCCACCGGTAAGCCGCAGGCTGTGCTTATCCGCGCTGACGAGAGCCTCAATGCTCTGGTACTTCTGGCCGAGCCGGATGTGGTGGCAACGCTGGAGGACATCGTGCGCCAACTTGACGTACCGCGCGCGCAGGTCATGGTCGAAGCGGCGATTGTCGAAGTGTCCGGCGACATCAGCGACGCACTGGGTGTGCAGTGGGCTGTAGATGCGCGCGGTGGCAGCGGTGGCCTTGGCGGCACCAACTTCAGCGGCACCGGGCTGTCGGTTGGCCGAGTCTTACAGGCACTCCAAGACAATAGAAACGGCACTGACAACAACACCCTGAGCAATTTGCCAGACGGCGCCATTATCGGCTTGGGCACCGACAGTTTCGGCGTACTGGTCACCGCCCTGTCGGCCAACAGCAAGAGCAACCTGCTGTCCACGCCGAGCCTGCTAACCCTGGATCACCAGAAAGCCGAAATACTGGTTGGGCAGAACGTGCCCTTCCAGACCGGCTCGTTTACCACCAGCGCGTCGGGAGCCGACAACCCCTTCACCACCATTGAACGCCAGGACATCGGCGTGACCCTGAAAGTCACCCCGCACATCAACGACGGGGCGAGCCTGCGCCTGGAAATCGAGCAGGAGATTTCGTCCATCGCCCCCACCAGTCAGGGGGTGAATGCGGTCGACCTGATCACCAATAAACGCTCAATCAAAAGCACCATCCTTGCCGAGAACGGCCAGGTGATTGTGCTCGGCGGTTTGATTCAGGATGACGTCACCCAGGCCGACTCCAAGGTGCCCTTGCTGGGTGATATTCCACTGCTCGGCCGGCTGTTTCGCTCGACCAAGGAAACCCGCGTCAAGCGCAATCTGATGGTATTTCTGCGCCCGACGGTGATTCGTGACGCGGCAGGGATGGCGGCCCTGTCAGGCAAGAAATACAGCGACATCCGCGTGCTTGGCGATGTGCGTGAGGACTACCGGCCGGGCGTTCTGCCACAAAATCCGCTGCAGCTATTCGACAAGAACATGCCAGACGCTATTGATCTGCGCGAATAACACCCATAAAAAAGCCCCGGTATTCACCGGGGCTTTTTGCTACAGCCTGTGCCGCTGATTTAGAGCGCTGCCAGCCCACGAGCCAGATCGGCCTGCAGGTCAGCCAGGTCTTCAAGACCAACCGCAACGCGGATCAGGTTATCGCGAATACCGGCATTCGCACGCTCCGCCGGGCTCAAGCGACCATGGGAGGTGGTCGCCGGATGAGCAATGGTGGTTTTGGTATCGCCAAGGTTGGTGGTGATGGAAATCACCCGCGTAGCATCGATAAACCGCCAAGCCGCCTCTTTGCCGCCTTTCACCTCAAAGCTCACCACCGCCCCGAACGCACTCTGCTGACGCTTGGCCAGTTCGTGCTGCGGATGACTCAACAGGCCAGCGTAGTGCACGTGCTCGATACCCGGCTGTTGTTGCAGCCACTGCGCCAAGTGCAACGCGCTGCTGCAGTGTGCCTGCATACGGATACGCAGGGTTTCCAGGCCTTTGAGGAAAATCCACGCATTGAACGGGCTGAGCGTAGGCCCAGCCGTGCGCAGAAAGCCGACCGCTTCAGTCATCAGTTTGGCACTACCGGCCAACACGCCGCCCATGCTACGGCCCTGACCATCGATGTACTTGGTGGCCGAGTGCATGACGATGTCAGCACCGAGCTTGAGGGGTTGCTGCAGCGCAGGTGTACAGAAGCAGTTGTCCACTGCCAGTAACGCCCCTTTAGCATGAGCAATTTCTGCCAAGGCGGCGATATCCACCAGTTCAGCCAAAGGATTGGACGGTGACTCGACAAACAATAGCTTGGTGTTGGGTTTGCAGGCAGCAGCCCAACCGTCGAGATCCGCCAGCGGCACATAATCGACCTGCACACCGAAGCGCTTGAAGTATTTTTCGAACAGGCTGATGGTCGAGCCGAAGACGCTGCGCGACACCAGCACATGATCACCGGCGCTGCACAGGCTCATGACCATGGCCAAAATTGCCGACATACCGGATGAGGTGGCAACCGCCTGTTCAGCACCCTCCAGCGCCGCGATGCGCTCTTCGAACGCACGCACCGTAGGGTTGGTGTAGCGCGAATAAACGTTGCCGGGCACTTCGCCGGCAAATCGTGCGGCGGCATCAGCTGCCGTGCGGAAAACATAGCTGGAGGTCGGGTAGATCGCCTCGCTGTGCTCACCTTCCGGCGAGCGGTGTTGCCCAGCACGCACCGCCAGGGTGCCGAAACCAACGCCGTCAAGGTCGCTGTCTAGACGCCCGGCCTGCCATTCAATCGTCATTAGCAATCCCCTCAAGCAGCCTGCTAAGCAGGCTATACCGCGTAATTAGTCGTTATACAGACCGATAACTGCACTGACCGCCTGGGACTGGGCCTTCGACATGTCATTACGGGCTTGCTCGATCTTGTTCAGGTAGGCCTCGTCAACATCGCCGGTGACGTACTTACCATCAAACACTGCGCAGTCGAAGTTATCGATCTTGATCTTCTTGCTACCACTGACCGCTTCAATCAGATCCGGCAGATCCTGGTAGACCAGCCAGTCGGCACCGATCAGCTCGCAGACTTCCTCGGTGGTGCGGCCGTGAGCGATCAGCTCATGGGCGCTAGGCATGTCGATACCGTACACATTCGGGTAGCGCACGGCAGGGGCTGCCGAACAGAAATACACGTTCTTCGCGCCGGCTTCGCGGGCCATCTGGATGATCTGCTTGCAGGTGGTGCCGCGCACGATGGAATCGTCCACCAGCATCACGTTCTTGCCGCGGAATTCAAGCTCGATGGCGTTGAGCTTCTGCCGTACGGATTTCTTCCGTGCGGCCTGGCCCGGCATGATGAAGGTACGGCCGATATAGCGGTTCTTGACGAAGCCTTCGCGGAATTTAACACCTAGGTGGTTGGCCAGCTCCAGCGCTGCGGTACGGCTGGTATCCGGAATCGGGATGACTACATCAATGTCATGCACTGGGCGTTCACGCAGGATCTTGTCGGCCAGCTTCTCACCCATGCGCAGGCGCGCCTTATAGACCGAGATACCGTCCATGATCGAATCCGGACGCGCCAGATAGACGTGTTCGAAGATGCACGGTGCATATTTGGGGTTGCTCGCGCACTGACGGGTGAACAGCTTGCCGTCTTCAGTGATGTACACCGCTTCGCCCGGCGCCAGATCGCGAATCAGGGTGAAGCCCAGCACATCGAGCGAAACGCTTTCCGAAGCAATCATGTATTCCACGCCCTCGTCGGTATGGCGCTGACCGAAGACGATCGGGCGGATACCGTTAGGGTCGCGGAAACCGACAATGCCGTAGCCGGTGATCATCGCCACCACGGCGTAACCACCTACGCAGCGCTCATGCACGTCAGTCACTGCAGCGAATACATCCTCCTCGGTCGGCTGCAATTTGCCGCGCTGGGCCAATTCGTGAGCAAACACGTTGAGCAGCACTTCGGAGTCGGAGTTGGTGTTCACATGACGCAGGTCGGACTCGTAGATCTCCTTGGCCAGCTGCTCGACGTTGGTCAAGTTACCGTTATGCGCCAGGGTGATGCCGTAGGGCGAGTTGACATAAAACGGCTGCGCTTCAGCCGAGCTGGAGCTGCCCGCAGTTGGGTAGCGCACATGGCCGATGCCCATGTGGCCGACCAGGCGCTGCATGTGGCGCTGCTGGAAAACGTCACGCACCAGACCGTTGTCCTTGCGCAGGAACAGGCGGCCATCATGGCTGGTGACAATACCGGCAGCATCCTGGCCGCGGTGCTGGAGGACGGTCAGCCCGTCATACAGCGCCTGATTGACGTTCGATTTACCGACGATACCGACAATGCCGCACATGTGACGCAACCCCTACTTAATGAAACACGATAATTGCGAATGCACTTACGGCAGCTTTTGCTGCAGCAGTGCCTCTTTAAACGGTAATTCCACCGGCGCAGTTACACCGCTGGCCAGCCACTGACTGGACAGGCCTAAAATCAGGTTTTTTGACCAGTCGGCCACCATCAGAAAATGTGGCAAGAGTGCCGATTGCTGCCACCAGCTGTCTTGCTGAACCGGGGCCAGACTGATCAAGCCAACCAGCACGACCACCAGCAAGCCACCCCGAGCGGCGCCGAAAACCATGCCGAGAAAACGATCAGTACCCGACAGCCCAGTGACCCGGATCAACTCACCAATCAGGTAATTGACCAGGGCACCAACCAACAAGGTAACCACAAATAGAATCGCGCAGCCTGCAATCACGCGTGCCGAGGGTGTCTCGATAAAACCCGCCAAGTGCTGCGACAGTGCGCCGCCAAACATCCAGGCGACCACGCCAGCAATGATCCAGGTGAGCAGCGACAAAGCTTCCTTAACGAAACCTCGGCTCAGACTGATCAGACTTGAAACGGCGACAACGGCGATAATCGCCCAATCGACCCAGGTGAATGCCACGATGCAGGTTACCGACGAGAAAGGCGCTGCATTTTAGCAGAGCACCTGTGCGGGGAGTAAACAAAGGATTCGCCAACCGCTGAAATGCCCGAGCTGCCTTTCGGCAAACCTGCCACCCACGTTTGACGAAGCCACTACGCCATTGAGTCAGTTCGCCTCAGGCTGAAAACGCACCACAAAGCCATTGAGCTTGTGCTGACGATTGAGCTGATCACGCAGGCGATCCGCCTCGGCACGCTCAATCAACGGCCCGACAAACACCCGATTCATACCGTCGAAATTACGGATATAGGCGTTATACCCCTGAGTGCGCAGGGTTTTCTGCAGTTTCTGCGCGCCATCGCCACTGGATAAGCTCGCCAGCTGCACAGACCAGCTGACCGGCAGACTGTTAGCGTCCAGCTTACTTGGCGCTACTTGAGGCGCCGCTACCACAGGCTTGGCCGGTGCAGTTGGCTGCGCAGGCACTACCGGAGCAGTAGGCGGCTCATCTACAACCGTATCAACGGGCTCCAGGCTCTGCGTGGCCTCAGCACCAACCGGCTCATCAGGCAACAATTGCGGCTCTGGTACGACCACGGGCTGCAATTCAACCTCTGGAACCTCAGGGACCACCGGCATTGCCGGAGCATCGACTAAAACTCGCTGAGACTCATCTTCACGCGATAACAGCATGGGCAGAAAAATCACTGCCAGTGCCAGCAAAACCAACGCACCGACCATGCGCTGCTTTAATCCCTTATCCAGCAAAGCCATCCTGCACGCCCCTATTGGCTTGGCGGCCCAGCCAATCCAAGGCCTCGGCCACGCAGTAAAAAGATCCAAACACCAGCACTTCATCACCATCTACAGCCTGTGCACACTGAGCCTCAAGTGCAGCCTGCACATCTGCGTGGGCCGTTACTCGCACCCCGCGGCTGTGTAAGTGCGCGTGTAGCTCGGCAGCTGCACGCGTACGGCCTATTGGCAGCGGCGCAACCGCCCAACTCGCTACTTCACTTAACAAGGGCGCCACCACACCGGGCAAATCCTTGTCAGCAAGTAAACCAAACACAGCTAAGCGTTTACCGGGTACCGGCCGATTTGCCAGTCGCTGCGCGAGATACTCAGCAGCATGGGGATTATGCCCAACATCAAGCAGCAGCGTGAGTGACTTACCTTGCCAATTCAACACTCGACGATCGAGCCGTCCAGCGACTCGTGTCTGCTGCAGCGCCTGACTGATCACCTCAGGCTGCCAAGGCAGCTGCATCAAGGCATAAGCCTGCAGGGCCAAGGCGGCGTTCTCCATGGGCAGATCGAGTAACGGCAGGTTTGCCAGACTCACTACTGCGCCAAGATGGTTAAGACCGTGCCAGGACCACTCCTGCGCATTGGTGCTCAAGTCATAGTCACGACCACGCAAGAAAAATGGCGTATCGAGCAGAGCCACCTGATCAAGCAAGGGTTGCGGAGGATCAAGGTCACCACACAAGGCAGGCTTGCCGGCACGGAAGATCCCGGCTTTCTCGAAGGCAACTGATTCGCGGCTATCGCCCAACCAATCGGCATGGTCAATACCGATGCTCGTGACCACGGCAATATCAGCATCCAGCAGATTCACCGCATCCAATCGGCCGCCAAGGCCGACTTCCAGCACCAGCGCGTCCAGGCCTGCCTGCTGGAATAACCAGAACGCCGCCAGCGTGCCCATCTCAAAATAGGTCAGTGACGTGTCGCCACGCGCGGCTTCAACCACCGCGAACGCCTCGCAGAGCATGGCGTCAGTAGCTTCAACCCCCGCAATCTGGACCCGCTCGTTGTAACGCAGCAGATGCGGCGAGCTGTATACGCCGACCTTAAGCCCCTGCGCCTGCAGCAACGCAGCGATAAAAGCACAGGTTGAGCCCTTGCCATTGGTTCCGGTGACGGTGATTACTCGCGGCGCCAGCCTGCCCAGACCCAGACACTGCAACACCACCTGGGAACGCTCCAAGCCCATGTCGATGGCACTTGGATGCAATTGCTCGAGATAGCTCAGCCAATCAGCAAGGACGCGCTCAGTCATGCCGTCGCCGGCAACGAGACAGGGGAAGGCAGACCCATAAACTGCGCCAGTAAGCGTGCCAAGCGCGGACGCAGCTCTGCACGATGAATGATCATATCGATGGCGCCGTGCTCCAGCAGGAACTCGCTGCGCTGGAAGCCTTCTGGCAACTTCTCGCGCACGGTTTGCTCGATCACACGCGGGCCGGCAAAGCCGATCAACGCACGGGGCTCAGCCACAATCACATCGCCGAGCATGGCCAAACTGGCAGACACGCCGCCATATACCGGGTCGGTCAGTACCGATACAAACGGAATACCCTCTTCGCGCAGGCGCGCCAGCACGGCCGAGGTTTTAGCCATCTGCATTAACGAAATCAGCGCTTCCTGCATACGCGCACCGCCAGATGCTGAGAAGCACACCAGCGGGCAGCGCTGCTCCAGCGCCGCATTGGCGGCACGCACAAAGCGCTCACCAACAATCGCCCCCATCGAGCCACCCATAAAGGAGAACTCGAAGGCGCAGGTCACTATCGGCATACCTTCCAGGGTGCCACGAATGGCCACGAGCGCATCTTTCTCACCCGTCTGCTTTTGCGCACCCACGATGCGGTCTTTGTATTTCTTGCTGTCGCGAAACTTCAAGCGATCGACCGGCTCAAGCTCGGCACCCAGCTCCTCGCGCCCCTCTTTATCGAGGAAGATATCCAGACGCTCGCGTGCACCGATACGCATGTGATGATTGCACTTGGGGCAAACATCCAGGGTCTTGCCCAGCTCGGGCTTGTAAAGCACCGCATCACAGGATGGACACTTGTGCCAAAGGCCTTCGGGCACCGAACTCTTCTTGACCTCGGAACGCATGATCGATGGGATGAGTTTGTCTACCAACCAGTTGCTCATGCTCTTGATTCTCCAAAGCTGTTAACCGAACGGGCTGCGCTTTATGCGATCAGGCCTATCCGGGAAAATTCATGAGTACAGCCGTTTCAGGGGCCGGTGATTTGCCATTATGGCAGCGCTCATACACCCGCCACCCTTGAACGACCGCCTGCAGCGTTCATACATTCTGCAACAGGGGTATGGACGGCCAAGCAGGCTAAGCCGTCACATCAACCCAGCACACCTTAAGCAGCTTTTACCGCCTGCATGAAAGCACGAATCTTCTCAGCATCCTTGATGCCCTTGGTTAGCTCAACGCCACCACTGACATCTACAGCATAGGGACGCACACGAGTAATGGCCTGCGCAACGTTTGCAGCCGTTAGGCCACCGGCCAGAATAACCGGTTTGCTCAAACCTTCCGGCACCAGCGACCAATCAAAAGCCTCACCTGTACCCCCCGGAATACCTGGCACATAGGTATCCAGCAGCACGCCACTGGCATTCTTATAGAGAGCTACCTGAGCGGCGATATCGTCGCCCGGCTTAACCCGCAGCGCCTTGATATAAGGCCGGTGATAACCATCACAATCAGCTGGGCTCTCATCACCGTGGAACTGCAGCAAATCAATCGGCACAGCATCGAGCAGCTCACCCAACTCGCAGCGACTGGCATTAACGAACAAGCCCACTGAGGTCACAAACGGTGGCAAGGCACTAATGATCGCGCGCGCCTGCTGCACTGTGACAGCTCGCGGGCTCTTGGCATAAAACACCAGCCCAATCGCATCCGCACCCGCCTCGACAGCCGCCAATGCATCTTCTATGCGGGTAATGCCACAAATCTTGCTGCGAACGACTGACAACAGGATGACCTCAGTTAATTCAGTGTGAACGGGATGCTAGCAAATAGCCTTTCAGGCGTCAGCCGCCACATCCGGCAAACCGGAAAGAAAGTGCGGCCCCAGGTAGCGCTTAGGTAAATCGAACTCCTGCGGATAGTCGACCTGCACCAAATACAACCCATAAGGGTGCGCAGTCACCCCACCGGTACGGCGTACACGGGTTTCCAGCACTTCCTGCGCCCACTCAATCGGGCGCTCGCCGGCACCGATGGTCATCAGAACCCCAGCGAGATTACGCACCATATGATGCAGGAAGGCATTGGCACGGATATCCAGCACGATAAACCGTCCGTACTGGAGCACCTCCAGGTGATGCACCGTCTTGATTGGCGATTTAGCCTGACACTGACGCGCACGGAAAGCACTGAAATCATGGGTGCCGATAAATGCCTGGGCCGCCTCACGCATGCGCTCAATATTCAGCGGGCGATGATTCCAGGTCACCTCTTCAGCCATATGCGCCGGGCGGATCTGGTCGTTATAAATCACGTAACGGTAGCGTCGCGCTTGCGCACAAAACCGCGCATCAAAATGCGCCGGCATCGACTTGGCCCACGTCACACTGATATCACCGGGCAAGTTCATGTTCGCCCCCATCACCCAGGCATGCATAGAGCGATCAACCGGCGTATTGAAATGCACCACTTGGGCACTTGCATGCACCAGCGCATCGGTACGCCCTGCGCAGCTCAACGTAACGGCAACACCACCCGCGACTTTAGTTAGGGCTTTTTCCAGCGACTCCTGAATAGAGGGCACGCCGGCGCGCTGACGCTGAAAACCACGGTAGCGCGAACCTTTGTACTCAACACCGAGGGCTATCTTGAAAACGCCAACGGCAGCCGAGTCGGCTGCCGTTGTAGTAGGACTTTCAGGCATGTATCAGACCAAATTAGCGATCAGCTCACGGGCTTCTTGTTGCTGACCATCGTTACCTTCACTGATGACTTCATCGAGAATATCGCGAGCACCTTCGGTATCGCCCATATCGATGTAGGCGCGAGCCAGATCGAGCTTGGTGGCCGTCTCGTCGGTACCCGAGAGGAAATCGAAGTCATCGTCATTATCCAGCGCAGCACTGGCAGAAGCAGCGCTTGCCGGCACGTCCAAATCTAGAGGTTGTTCCAGATCATCAGATAGCAAGTCCAACTCCGCGCTGACCTCGTCCAGTTGAGCTGCAAAGCTATCGTTCGATGGCTGACTAGGCGCCTCGTCACTCAGTGAAAGGTCAAAGTCTGCCGACAGATCAAAATCACCACCCAACTCTTCCGTTGGCAGATCAAAGCTTGGCTCAGTTGGCGCAGCACTTGGCTCGTCATCCAGACTAAGCAGGAAATCATCTTCAGCCGACGCTTCAGGCTTGGCAGGTGCATCCAGATCCAGGCTGAAATCAGCCAGGTCGTCAGTGCCCAAATCCAGCTCACTGTCGCTGCCATCAGCGAGGCTCAGGCTAAAGTCCAGATCATCGGCTTTGCTCTCAGTCGGTTCAACCGGTGAGCTGAAATCCAGATCGCTGTCGAACGACAAACTATCCAAATCCTCTAAGGCAGCCTTATCGCCAGCAGCCTGCAGATCACGATCCAGTTCAGCTTCAAGATCATCCAAGCTCAGATCGAACGCATCATCTTGATCGGCAACTGCAGATTTTGTGCTTGGCTCGTCGAGTGTCAGGTCGTCCAGGCTGAAACTATCCAAGCTTTCCGCGGCGGTCGCAGCCGCTGCGAAGCCTGCGCCTGCAGCAACAGCCATGGCTGGGTAGCGCGCGTTGATTTGATCAAGCTCAGCAGCACTGCCGCCAATTTCGCGCAACTCGCTGTCCTGACGCGCGAAACCATTGCGGTCACCCATTTCGGCATAGACCTCCATCAGTTTCAGACGCAGGTCACTGCGTTGCGGCTCGTCATTGATCGCGCCCTGCAACAGCTCAGCAGCCTGAGGGAAGCGACCGTAGGCGATATAGATATCCGCCTCACCCAGTACATCACCTGTTTGCGCGGTAACACGCTCGTCATTGGGCAGATCGTTTTGCTGGCTATCTAGGTCTTCAGCCAAGCCGGCAAAACCGTCATCCGGCAGATCCAAATCAGCGCCCAAATCGGACGAATCGTCACCAGCCGCTAGACTTTCCTGCAACTGCGCTTCTTTAAGTGCATTACGGCGCGACAGCATCATCAGCGCTATCAGTAATAGCAGCAGCGCACCGCCACCTGCGGCGCCCAGCAGCATCGGATTGGCCAGCAGATCATCAAGGGGGCTTTCCGCTTGCTGCTCAGCCACTACTGGCGCTTCAACGACAGGCGCTACAGGCGTGACTGGAGCAGGCTCAGGCGCGGCAGCCGGTGCAGCCTCCGGCACTTCTATCGGGGCTACGGGCTCAACTGATGCTGCAGGCTCTTCACTGTAATTGAAATCGGTTTCAGCAACTGGCGCTACGGGAGGCGTAACAGCAGGTTCTTGCGGCGCGACCTCTGGAGCAGACTCTATGGGAGCGGCCGGTGCTTCAACTGCTGGTGTTTCTGGAGCAACAGGCGCAGCCACCGGAGCAGGCGCCTGCCCCTGTGCGGCCAGGTCAGCCTGCAACTTGGCCATCTGATCATCTTTCAATTGAATCAGACGCTGTAGCTTATCGAGTTGGCTCTGCAGATCAGTCATGCGGCCTTTCAACTCGTCATTTTCACGACGGCTGGAGTCCAGGCTTTCCTGAGTCACGGCTAACTTGTCATTTAATGCTTTGGTATCAGCCGCACCTTTGTCGCTACCGGCAGTTGCTTTACCGCTATCAGCAGAAACCAGTTTCAGGCTATCACCTACTTCGACCTTGGCCGGCGCCGCGGCGGCACTGGTGCGCTTGGTAGCATCCAGCTGGCGGGCGCTAGCGACAGCACTACGCCCTTCACGCCAGGCTGTATTTTGTTCTGCTACCTGAGCGAGTGCTTCGCCTTGAGCACGCTTCTTCACCTGCTGCTCATCCGGTAGGCGCAGCACCTGACCGCTTTTCAGGCGGTTGATGTTGCCACCGATAAAGGCATCAGGATTCAGGTCTTGGATCGCCAACATGGCTTGATGCACGCTGCCACCGGCACGTGCACGCTGGGCAATTTCCCAGAGTGTATCGTTGGCCGTGGTGGTGTATTGGTTACCGTCTAACGGTTTGGCCGTAGGCGCGGCAGGTGCAACAGAAGGCGCGGTATTGGCTGCTGCCGCAGGGCGCGGTGCAGGAGCCGGTGTTTGCAAGCGAGGTGCAGGTGCCGCGGCAGCTACAGGGAGCCGAGCAGCCGCTGGGATCACGCTTTGCGGGGTATAAAGCGGCGGATCAAGCAGCAAGGTGTACTCACGAAGCAAACGGCCATTCGGCCAGAGCACTTCTACCAAGAAGTTCAGGTAGGGCTCACGCATGGGCTTGCTAGACGTCACCCGGATAACGCTTTTGCCATTGGGCTTAAGTACCGGAGTGAACTTCAGATCGGTCAGGAAGTACTGACGATCCACACCTGCTTTGGTGAATGCTTCTGGGGACGCCAGGGTTGGCAATAGCTCATTAGAAGCCAGGTCGCGCACTTCCAGTAACTCAATCTCAGCCACTAAGGGTTGATTGAGCGCTGACTGCAGAGTGACTTCACCCAGCCCCAACGCGTGGGCCATACCGGATGACAGTGCCGAAGCAGCTGCAATTGCCAGCACCAGTTTGCGAACCCGAACCATAGCGTTATCCCTTGTTTTATCTTTTTTTCTCGACCAGCGAGAGGATCTTGAAAATTGCTGCCTATCACGCCCGAAGACGCAACCCCATTCAGCAATTAACTCAGCCAGTATTGCCAAGCTCGAAAGATTCTTCAAATTTCTAGGTAAGTATCTTTTACAGATAGTGTTTTATCAACAACTCGGCCAATTGCACAGCATTCAGCGCGGCGCCTTTTCTCACATTATCAGACGCAATCCACAAATTGAGTTCTGCGGGGTCAGCCAAACCGGCGCGCACGCGACCGACATAGACCACATCCTGCCCCACCGCATCGCCAACCACTGTTGGATAATCGTCCAACTCCACCAACTCCACTGACGGCGCAGCATCCAACGCGGCATAAACCTGCTTGATGTCGATGCTCGATTCAGCCTGAAGCGACACACTCAAACTGTCGCCAAAGAACACCGGAACCTGAATACAAGTCACCGCCACTGGCAGCGTCGGTATAGCCAGCAACTCTTGAAGCTCGGCGGCAATCTGCCGCTCCAGCGCGGAGTGCCCTTCACTGTCGCCCTGCTCAACCTGAGCCAGCACATTGAAAGCCATTTGCCGGTCAAACAGACGAGGTTCAAGTGAACGCCCGTTGAGCAATTCCGCCGTTTGCCGCGCTAACTCCGCGATACCTTCACGCCCTCGACTGGAGACAGCCAGGCAAGCAGTCACCGTAACGCGGCGAATGCTGAGGCTCTCAGGCAAAGCCGCCAGCACAGTTGCCAGCGCAACACCCGGCGCACTTGGGCTGGTCATTAAATATGGCGCAGCCACAGCGGCTAGCACCTGCGCATTAGCTTCAGGCACTACTCGCGGCGCCTGCGCGGCCGGCAAGCCGCTGGCCAAATCAATCACCGCACAACCTGCCGCGCCCGCCTGCAACGCGTACTTCTGCGTCACCTTGCTACCTGCCGCAAAAAACGCCAGGCGCACGCTGGAGAAGTCAAAAGTTTCCAGGTCTTTTACCCGCAGGTTCTTACCCTTATAAGACACAGAACTTCCCGCCGACTCGCCACTAGCGATCACGTGCAAATTAGCCACGGGGAATTCGCGCTCTTCCAGCAATTGCACCAGGGCTTCGCCAACGCTGCCGGTGGCGCCAATTACGGCAATATCAAAGGTACGGGTCATGGTAAAGCTCGCAGAAATAAGCCCAGCACTGTATAGCCGGGCCCGTCAAATGCAAAGGAGCGGACTGCTGAGCGCTCGATTTGACTCGAATGCCCTGCAGCCCGCTCCTTATTGACTACGCAATAAACGCCTCAGCGCCGTGCGATTAACGCTCCAGCAGAATACGCAGCATGCGACGCAACGGCTCAGCAGCACCCCACAACAACTGGTCGCCAACAGTGAACGCGCCCAGGTACTGCGAGCCCATATTGAGCTTACGCAGGCGACCGACCGGCACGCTCAGGGTGCCCGTCACAGCGGTTGGGCCCAGCTCACGGATGCTCGCTTCGCGCTGGTTCGGTACCAACTTAACCCATGGGTTGTGCTGGCTGATCAAACCTTCGATGTCCGACAGCGGTACATCCTTGTTCAGTTTGATGGTCAATGCCTGGCTGTGGCACCGCATGGCACCGACACGCACGCACAAACCATCGACCGGAATCGGGTTCTTGAAACGACCGAGAATCTTGTTGGTTTCCGCCTGAGCCTTCCACTCTTCACGGCTCTGCCCGTTCGGCAGTTCCTTGTCGATATAAGGAATCAGACTGCCGGCCAACGGCACGCCAAAGTTGTCGACCGGGAAGGACTCGCCACGCATGGCCTCGGCAACTTTACGGTCGATATCGAGAATGGCGCTGGCCGGATCAGCCAACTCGTCCGCCACTGCCCCATTGATCGCGCCCATCTGCTTGATCAGCTCGCGCATATTCTGCGCGCCAGCGCCGCTCGCGGCCTGGTAGGTCATGGCACTCATCCACTCGACCAAACCAGCCTCGTACAAACCGCCCAGCGCCATCAGCATCAGGCTAACGGTGCAGTTGCCACCGATGTAGTCCTTGGTGCCGGCATCCAGCTGCTGGTCGATCACCTTGCGGTTGACCGGATCGAGCACGATAACCGAGCTGTCGCTCATGCGCAGCGACGAAGCGGCATCAATCCAATAGCCCTTCCAGCCGGCTTCGCGCAGCTTGGGGAAGACTTCATTGGTGTAGTCGCCACCCTGACAGGTCAGGATCACGTCGAGGCTTTTCAGCTCGTCAATGCTGTAGGCGTCCTGCAAAGGCGCCGTTTCCTTGCCAATCGCCGGGCCTTGGCCGCCGACA
>Ga0180008_1001028_pt1 | contig 19143 bp, 36 predicted proteins | sample MM_PW_MetaG_FD_121121 | JGI IMG/M metagenome (GOLD analysis project Ga0180008, IMG submission 121121) | Groundwater microbial communities from the Aspo Hard Rock Laboratory (HRL) deep subsurface site, Sweden - MM_PW_MetaG | ecosystem: Environmental > Aquatic > Deep subsurface > Groundwater...
CTTCCAGGATGTCGCGACACAGAGACAAGTATTCGCACAGATTGCGACAGTTATCGCAACAAAAGTAGCACCTGGGGCCGTGATACAAAATTACCGCGACGATGGTCCAATAAGATCACTTATGAGGGGGAGGGCATAATGGCCGCAAGTGATTTCAGCCTGGCAAATATCGGTGCAACCCCGAGCGAGGTTGTTGAGTTGGACCCGATATTTAATAATGTAATTACCGAATCGGAGAGCATGAAAAAGGAATTTTTAAACCTCTCGACAACTTCGGTTGACCGGTATCAAATAAAATTTAATGCTCAATTAACGGCTATTAAGGATGCGATCCTGACTCACTATAAAGCTCGTTATAGCGGTTATGGTTCTTTTGCGTGGACAATGGTTCCGGCTCAGGTGAATTCTGGCGCAGCTTTAACTGGCCGGTGGGTTGATGGGAGTCTAAAATTTACCCCTATCGGGTATAAACGATGGAATATTTCAATAGTTTTTGAAAAGGCGAACTAATGCCGAAAGCACTTGACGATTTAATAGGAAAGATATTTGGACGGTGGACTGTCCACAATCGGTCTTCTGTCTGCAAAGGCAGATCAACTGTGTGGGATTGCGTATGCTCTTGTGGAACAAAAAAACCAATAAGGGCATATACTTTAAAAAATGGAAATTCAAAATCATGCGGATGTTTGAGTAGTGAATTGGCACATAAGCGAAGATTTATTGATTTAACGGGTCAGGTGTTTGGAAGATTATTTGTTGTTGAGTATCTGTTCAATGACAAAAATGGAAAACCTATATGGAAATGTAAGTGTATTTGTGGTGGCGAAAGTACAGCTATAGGAACCGATTTAAGAAATGGGCACACTCAATCATGTGGATGTATTAATATAGAAAATAGATTGAGATGTGGTTCCGACCACCCTAATTATGGCAAAAAGGCAACAGAAGAAACCAAAACAAAAATGTCTATATCTCGGACCGGTTTTAGACATAGCAAAGAATCAAAAAGAAAAATGAGCATAATACAAACAGGCGAAAATCACCCAAATTGGAAAGGTGGACTTACACCAGCATATCGACGCATTAGGAATTTATCCAAATATAAACAATGGCGCATAGATGTTTTTACCCGCGATAATTATACTTGTCAATTATGTAATCAAAATGGAGGAACTCTCAATGCTCATCATGTTCAGAGTTTTGCGGAGGCTATTGAATATAGGTTTAATGTAGATAACGGGAAGACATTATGTGAATCATGCCACATGAACTTACATAGGGAGGTGGCGTAAATGCCCAAGGCGCTTGAGGTAGCTTTTTTGGCGCAAATGGATGCAACCGGAAAACGCCCGTGTCTTTTATTCGAGCTGGGCCTTTTTTCGACGATTCGATTTGCGGCACACATGACAAATATAATCTTCCCGACAGGAGGCAGTACCTATACGGCAAAAGCGATAACGTTGGGCGGGTCTACTCAGTCCCTTGAGGGGCAGATTCAGCGCGTCACTTTAAACTTCGACAATGTCTCAAAGGACATGGCTTCTTATGCTAACAATGAGGATTTCCAGGGCAAAACACTTGTAATCAAGAGGGTTTATCTCGACGCAATCGGGGCGGCAAATTTATACGACGAGGTTTTCAACGGCAAGATGGAAAAAGTTTCAGGTGATATTTCCCGCCGCTGGCTCCCGATAACTGCGACTGAGGGTTATCCCCTGACACGCAAGATACATAAATTATTCTATCAACGTATGTGCCCCTGGGATGCGGGTGGAGATGAATGCAATACAGATGGCAATTTCGATCTGACCGCTTTGACAGCATCAGGGACGGCGGATTCTGGCTCGACCACGACGCTTGTTGATGATGCACTAACGCAAGTCGACGATTATTGGAACCACGGAAAGATTAAGATAACGAAAGCGACCGTTGTTTACTGGAGGGTGGTCAAAGATTTCGATGCTGGGACCGATACCATAACATTCGACGTCGCCATGCCCTTCGCGATTGATTCTGATTGCACATATGTAGTTTATAAAGGTTGCAATAAAGTTTGGACGACTTGTGGCGGCGATAATGCCTGGGGGCCAAGTGCAGATAATGATGTAAATTCAGGAGCTTGCCTCCATGTCACAAAAAAATCCGATGCAGGGGGATATAATGCATAAATATACAGCAAATGACATAGCAAAAATACTTCAGATGGATGATCACGTAGAAGATTTCTTCCCTTGCGACAAAGGAGAATGGGTACAGTGGCTGCAATCCATTGTTGAGAATCCACGATTTCTGATTATTGGGACAGAAACGAGTTACTTGGTAGCCGTGAATAATGTTCAAAGGCCAGTGAGTGACCATGTTTTTATCCTGTTTTTCCACTCAAAATCACCATTAGAACAAAATCTTGAAATCAGGGATTATCTCAATGAATGGGCTTTAGAATGTGGCACGAAAAAAATCCGATTTATTGGTAAAGAGATTGAAGTGTTTGAAAAGTATGACGCCAAACAGTATGGTATTTATGGAGGCTGGGACATCTAATGGGTGGAGCCATAAATTGGTGGAAAGAAAAAGTTTATGAACCAATAACAGATGTGATTCGGGATATTGTTGAACCGATACCAATAGTCAGCGATATCCTGGGATTAGCTTTTGATATTGACATAATGTTGATGGATTTATTGTCTGGCAATTTATTTGACATGCCGGAAATGGGAGCCTCCCCTACTTATGCCTCAAACCAAGTCAGAAACACAATCACCGAAGGAATACCCGTTGCATTATGTTACGGAACCTGTAAAATAGCCGGCAACAAAATCCGTTATAACGCTTCTGATGATACGGATTTGAGAGTTATCGTCGGGCATTGTCATGGCGTTACGAGTGGGATCTCCGAATGGTATATTAACGATATTGCGTGGGGAAGTCTTACAGGAACACACACAAAAACAGAATATAAGGGCACGAGGACCCAGACCCCGGATGGGAGATTTTCATCACGGGCATCGGCATATCGAGGGATCGCTTATACAGCCTTCACCTTTGAAAAAGACGACAAACAAATCGGTTATGATCCAAATATCACGGTAATAATGGCAGGGAAATTGTGCGCTCCACTTGCAGGCGGAGCGGATGCGGCCACTCGTAATCCGGCGGTTATTCTCTATGATTTTTATCGTAATGTGGAGGGAAGAGAAGCGGCGGAATTAAACCTTAATTCCTTTAAATCCCTTGAGGCACTTTGTAACGAGGTTCCTTCTGGATCTTCACTTCCACGTTACCGGTTTGACTTTAACTTTGACACCAATATCACCATCAATGACGCCAAAAAGCTGATATGGCAATCCTTTAATGGCCAGGTCATCATGTCCCAGGGGACGTTTAAATGCGTCTGGGACTCGTCACAGATGGCCAATGGTTCGGGGGCGCTTACTACCAAGACCATCTCCCATGTCTTCACTGAAGACAATATCGTTAAGGATTCATTGACATGGAGCCAGCCGAACAGTCCTAATTTGGTGAGGATTCACTACAAAGACTCGGCGAATTCTTATCAGAGAACTTCTGTCGAGATCAAAGACGAAAACGACATCAGCGTTAATGGTGAAATACCCTATGAGGAGACTTGTTACTATATCAATGATGCGGAACTCGCCAGGCGAAGGGCACAATTTAAATTCAACAAATTCAAATACGAGAATTATCATTGCAAATTGACTGGATTTTCAGATTCCGGGGATCTGGAAATATACGATCTTTGCACGGTAACTCATACCCTCCCGGGGTGGACGACAAAGCAGTTCATTGTAGCGTCGAAGAATACGAATCAATATGGACAGCCAACCTTTTTATTGAGAGCTTATTATTCCGGGGTCTATGACGATGCGCAGGTGGGGACTCAAGCGGGATATGAGTCCACCTTGCCGAATCCTTATAAGGTTCCGGCGGCTTCTACAGGTATTTCAGCGGCAATGACCGCAGTTGGAACAGCTTATGATTTTGATGCGGTGCGAGTTTCATTTACACCACCGGCCACTGATCCGTTCTATTCCTATTCTGAAGTTTATGCTTCCAATGATGATTCAAACTATTATTATGTCGGAAAAAGTGATGGATCGGGAGCATTTACGTTTAATGCTCTTGGTGTTGTCTATGAACCAGGGGATACTTGCTATATAAAAATTCGAAGCGTTTCTACTATGGGGATACCAGAAGATTTACCGGTTGCATACAGCACTTCAGTTTTAGTTTCGTCTACAATGAGGCTCGGTGGGTTTTATGCTGGATTGACTTTCTTCGGGGATAACGCAACGGCGAATGATGCCAAAATTCTTCTCGATAAAACAAATACTTTAATCAGGGTCGGTCCCACTTCCGCAGAACATATTTTTATTGATGGTGATTATGGAGGAGTTCCGGCTGTTGTTACATCAAATTATGTTTCAGGGGTTTTTGGAGCAGGTCTTCTTTTAAAATCTGATTTATTGGAGGTTGGGAATGCCCACATAAGAGGAATCATCCGAACCGCCGTTTTTCAAAAAGATGTAGTCAATGTCTGTGGTGGATCACTTGCAATTCTTGCTGGTGATGTTTTGGATGAAGATATGCTCTCAAGTGATAATACGATATTTTGATGGAGATTAAAATATGCCAAGTGGAATACCACAAAATGGGATCAATGTAGGATGGTTTAAAACAGGGGAAAGAAGATCCCCTACTACTGAATTTCAAAAAGGGCAATCTCCAATAGCGCCTTTTGAAAAAGGATGTGTATCTTGGAATAAAAAAGAAAAGATTATAAAAAACTGTTTAATTTGTGGAGAGGAGTTTGGTGTAATTCCTTCCAGAAAAGATAGGGCAAAATATTGTTCTAAATTATGCTTGTACATAGCAAACAAAGATTATAAACATGCAGAAAAAGCAATATTAAAAATAAAAAAGGCACGTACAGGGTGTAAGATTTCTGAAAAAACAAAATTGAAAATGTGTAAGGCGAGTATAAAAAGATGGCAAGTTCCAGAGTACCGGAGTCAATTTAGCAAAGAGAATCATTTTAATTGGAAGGGAGGGATTTCGTTTGAACCATATTCAATAAACTGGACACAGACATTTAAACGGAGCATTAGAGAACGAGATAGATATGCTTGCCAACTATGTGGTAAACTACAAGGGGATGATGCATTTTCTGTTCATCACATTGATTATGATAAAAAGAATTGTGATCCAAAAAATTTAATCACCCTTTGTCGTGGATGTCACACTAAGACAAACTACAATCGTGAATATTGGATAAATTATTTTAGATTAAAATATGCGTTCGCAAGATAACGAAACTTTTTAAGGAGGCTCAAATGAAAGTACGATTAAGTGATGAAGTTACAGCAACAATAGAAAGCTCTAAACGGTTAGAGCATAATATTAAACTTACTGCACATTGGAAATGGGAGCATTTCAGAGGCGGGAAGTTATTGGATGCGTGGGAATATGATAATGTTTGCACAGACGAAGGACTCGATCACATGCTTGACAGCACCTTCCACGCTTCTACTCAGATAACAGCATGGTATGTTGAAATCTTCGAGGATGATGTCACCCCGGATGGAGACACCACCTATGCTGTGCCTGTTTATACCCCAAGTACCGCTTATGATGAAGCAACGCGCCCTGCCTATACCGAAGCAGCGGCAGCAAGCCAGGTAACTACAAATGCAGCCAGCAAAGCAGTGTTTACAATTAGTGCCACCAAAACAATCTACGGTGCTTCTCTTGTGGGTGGTGGGTCCGCAGCTACAACAAAAGGTGATGTGGCTGGAGGTGGGACTCTCTTCAGCGGAAGTAAATTTGCGGCGGCGAAAGCAGTGGTTGATGATGATGTTCTGAACGTGACGATAGCGATTACTTTGGCTGATAGCTAAGGTTTATTATGGCTGTATATGAAGGAATATTAGCGACCTGTATTCGGATAACGGAGGCAGGCGATACTCGCATAACAGAAGCGGGTGACACGCGCATCCTTGAGTATGATGGCGAGGTTGCGCTTTCGTCTGATTCTGTTTTAGTTCAATGGGATATTCAAGGGGTACTATCGGAGTCTGTTGGAGTAAGTGATAAAGTATCTGTTGAAGTTGATGTATCCATTGCTGAATCCGTTGTTCTGGGCGATTCTTTATTAGTCGGTTGGGATGCTCAATGCGGGATTGCTGAATCTAGTACTGTTGACGATGCACTACTTGTCAATTGGGACGTCCAGTGTGCTTTATCTGAATCAGTAGGTTTAAGTGATGCGTATGTACTTGCCAGAATATACGATAAGACGCTTTCCGAATCTATTGGGGTGTCTGATGCATTATCTGTTGCGGTTGATGTTACCCTTTCCGAAAGTGTTGCAACTTCTGACGCTGTAACTGTATCTGGTACTTTGGTTGGATGTTGGTTGACAATCGAAGGAAATGAAACTTTTGTTACTGGTGATATTCTTCGAATTAAAGACGGCACTTACGATGAATGGTTAGAGGTATTGAATGCCACTTCCGCTCCCATTTACAGGGTAATCAGAGACAAAGCCGGAAGTTATGCAGACGGTTCAAATCCCGCATGGCCGAAGGGGGCCTCTGTAGTCAATTATGGTGCTTCTGGTTCCGGTGGGTTATATCTAACCGCTTCTGAAACGAATGCGCCCTATTTGTCGATTTTTACTCACGCCGGTTCACCTTGGAGCACAATCACAACTCATATCAGAGAAGGGAACCTGAACGGATATGCTGGATACTCTTCTGACATTTACGGTTGGGCGGCTTATATAGATGCTGATAATTACATAAAAATAGATCCCACGAATGGTATCAGGATGTCAGGTGAGATCATAATCACTGGCGGCTCCGGGATAGCATCTTTTTCGGATGCCGGGGCTTTGGCTGTTGGAGACACATTAGACGATGTACCTAATGGCAGTTCATACGGTAGGGTTGCTTTAACAGCTATAAGTGCTGGAAGAATTGTAGTTGCAGGACTTGATTCAGGCGTTACAGAGAGAATATTTACCAATTCTGGTATTCAGTCAATCATTGAAAACTGGAGACATGCCGATGATTTAACGCTTATTGATGGTGGGGACATCTATGCGAATACGATCACTGCCGATAAGTTCATTTCTACGTTATATGGGGATCTTAACCAGGCAATGTCCTACGTTAAAAGTGTGCTTGGGGCAGGAGACGAATATGATCACGACGTAACCGATGCTGACTTGGCAGCCGGAGCCGATAGCACGATTGACGCGGATACCCATGCAGATTATGGAATTTCAATTAGAATCGCAACGGCTACAGAATGGGATGATGGAGGGGCGGTTTGGGATACTGGATCGTGGGATGAGGTCACTGATGCTTCAGGAAATTGGACATCCGCTTCTGGTGATATGGGAAGTTCACAAACCCTTCAATTAGCGTTTAGATTTACAGTTGTTGAAGATGTGCCGGCTTCAACTACGCCAACAATCACAGCACAATATTCGACTAATGATGCAGACTTCGGAGCGAACTCTCCGACCTTTGACGATAATAATTGGGAGACACTAACACAATCGCAAATTTCAGGTAGTATCTATAAAGCGGCTGGAAGCGTTTATACTTTCCGATATTTCAAGGTAAAGGTTGCTTTAGCAACAACGGATACTGGAGATAGAATAATTCTCCATACAATGACCTATCTTGGAAATATCATAAATTTATTTGGGCAGATAGTAAACCAGGTAATAGCAGCCGCTGGAGGTACAGAAGTGAGTTATAGTGGATTTAATGCAACACCGGCAATAACAGTAACTCCAGTTGGGGCAGTACCTTTGGTTCCGGTAATAACGGCGCAATCTTCAACGGCGGCGACAATAAAACTTTTTTCAGTAACCGATCCGGCAGTTGATGTCGGAGGGAACTGTAACATTACAATAATAGGCGTATAGGAGGTGATTAAATGTGTGCTTACGACGCAACAAAACCAGTAACGGGTGGCTCTTTAGTGGCCGCAGATATCAGAGAAAATTTCAGGGCATTAAAAGAAGATAAAATAGTTTCCGGTACAATGCAGATGAAAACAGGAACTTATGAAGGCAATGGTGCAGATAATAGAAGTATTGATATCAGCATTAATTTAGCGGCAGCGACGTATGCCTTTGTACAGATAAAGCGCGACGATTCCACTGATTGGGCAGTATATAGATATCTCCACATGCCCGGTGATTTAACATATCAATATGCTAATGCTGCTCCTGCCGCCAATAAAGTGCAGTCATTTACCGCGACAGGCTTTCAGGTTGGATCTCACAATGAGGTAAATGCAAATGCACATACTTATGATTATATGGTGATTTACCAGGTATAAAGGAGATAACAATGAAAATCAAAATCACAAACGGGTATTTAGACAAATTAGCAAACAGTCCAATAACACAGGTAATCATAAAAAAGCCTTTTACAGCGAAAACGTCATATTGGCTGGCAAGGGTGTTTGACAAACTCCAGGGGGAGACGAAAATATACTTTTCTGAGAGGCAGAAACTGATTGAGAAATATGCTAAACGCCACGACAAGGACGGGAAAGATTTTAAGAAGGGTGACATCGTTTCAGATGGTCAAAATGTTTCTCTGGATAACATAATTGAATTTCAAAAAGAAATAACAGAGCTAACTGAGATTGAGATTGAAATCGGGATTAATAAGATCGAATTTGATCTTGACAAAGAGCCCGCCTGTACTGTAGAAGAGATGGGAATCTTGATGCCACTGGTTAGCGTCAAGGAGGATTAAAATGGCGAACAAAAAAATCACTGATTTAACCGCGATTGATGCACCGGTTGGCGCCGATTTACTGGAGATAGTCGATGATGTAGCAGGGACACCGACGAGTAAAAAAACGACTATAACCAAACTATTTACCTCCCCCACTCTCGTAACCCCCGCTCTCGGCACCCCTGCGTCTGGTGTGTTGACTAACTGCACGGGGTTGCCATTGACAGGGTTGGTAGCGACAGCATGGACACCCTACACGCCTACGGCTTCTCCAGGGGCAGGAGCATTTACTGACGTGACAACGGCAGGACGTTGGATACAAGTAGGGAAAATAGTTCTGTTTGCAGTAACAATAACGATGACCGATATAGGGACTGGCAGTGGAAACCTCGGACTGACTTTGCCAACTAATGCCTATGAAGCTGGTTGGATGTGTTCTGGTCGTGAAGTAGGGGTAAATGGTAAATCACTCAATGGAACTGGATCGACAACTGATATGTTGATCTATTATTATGATAGTATTGTCCCTATGGCAAGTGGTCTTGTTATAAAACTATCAGGAAGTTATGAAGCTGCATAAAGGAGAGTTGTTATGAATATCAGTATACAAATATATCAAGGTTTACTCAAAGGAGATTTAGTCCATAAACGGATTGGTGAGGCAGTTGCGTTAGGATTGACCAGTTGGACAAATCCTGATGTGCTGAAATGGGTGGAGTATCAAAGGTCATTGAGGGCATTGTTACCAGCGAATGAACAGACTGTATTGCCGAAACAACCCCCATATCCATCAGGGACGTAGACGAAATGACTGTCGAGCAAATAGGAGGTTGAAATGGTAAACAGTAACGGCAGAACAAAAATTTTACTTTGGGCGATTGGAATCTTCGTTTTGATTGCTATGGGTGCAACTGGGTATTCATTCATAAAGATAGACGCAACTAACGAAAGCCTCCGCACTGATTATGTGCAGAAACAGGATTATCGGAGAGATATTGCTGATTTAAAGGATGCAATCAAAGAGTTGAGTTATAAGATGGATCGGGTGCTTGAGCGGTGAAAAAACTATCTATAATATTATTTATCTTTCTTTTCGCCTGTCTTCCCACTACGCCCATGGTGAACGTATCTGACGAACTAAAGCAGATAGTCTATGCAGACGAAACCTCCAAACTGCAAAACGGGAACTGGACACTTGCGCTGGGGACTGAAATGTATGGTGGGATTTATGTATCACGAATCACTGTAGAAGGGGAAGCTGTGAGAGTAGATTATATATTGATACTTCCCAATGGGAGTATACTTGGATTCTTTTCTGACAAGGACGGTGATGGCAAGGTCGACGATTATGGCGAAGCAATTAACGGAGTTCCCGCCCTGCACCCCAAAGAACTGGTTCAGGAGTGCTACGAAAACTACGTCGCCTTTGCCAGGGACATATCTGAAAATGGGGTGATTAAAGAAGGGCCAAAGGAGAGAGTGTGAAAAAATGATGCTTGACAATTTGCAAAAAGAAGAGCATTATGATGGTGGAAAGGTTGGGTTTGATTCCCATAAAAATTGACTGCCTATATCAGTTAATTTCCCTTTTCGCATCAAATAACTTATATAGGAGGTATCTCATGAAGGAAATTAAACTTACACAAGGAAAAGTAGCATTAGTTGATGATGAAGATTACGAGGAATTGAATCAGTATAAATGGTATGCACAGAAAGGTGGGAACGCCTTCTACGCTGCCAGAACGGCTCTGCCCTCTCGATCTCAAATTCGGATGCACAGAGTTATTAAGAAATCACCAGATGACAAAGAAATCGACCACAGAAACCATAATGGTTTGGACAATAGAAAAGAAAACTTACGAATTTGTACACGCTCCCAGAATCAGTACAACCAAAAACTTTCAAAAAATTCAACATCGGGACATAAAGGAGTGAGTTGGAAACAACAAAATAAAAAGTGGCAGGCTCATATTACGATCAATGGGATACGAAAGTATTTGGGATATTACACGGCTAAAGAAAAAGCAAGGTTGGCTTATAATAAGGCAGCCAAAGAATTATTTGGAGAGTTTGCATTGTTAAATAGCATAGGGGGATAAATTGAAGACTTATATCAGGCAGAATGAAGGAACTAACATCGTTAATGGTAGGCATATGCCCTACAAATGCACCGCAGACAAGTGGACATGTGGGTGGGGGCGAAATCTGACAGACAAAGGGATCTCCGAATATGAAGCGATCGTAATGCTTGATGCTGATATATCTGATGCCCTGTCGGATCTGCGAAGGGTATTCACTTTTGAAGAGTTTGAAACATTGAGTTTCAATCGGAAGATGGCACTCACAGATATGTGTTTCAACCTAGGTCTCAATAAATTTCTGGGATTCAAGAAGATGATTCAGGCCATCAAAGATGAGGATTTCGACAAGGCCGCTATTGAACTTATGGATTCTCTTTATTTTGAACAGGTCAAAAATCGGGCAATAAAAAATAGAGATTTAATACAGGGGGGGTGAAAGATGGAACGCGACAAAAGTCTATATTTCAAAAGAGGTTATAAATATCAAGTATCGCAGGATTTCCATATCAAACTTGATATTGTTCCCATCTCTGAAGATGGGGCGTTTCTCTCAAATGATTATGCCTTTCTTGCTCCAGATGGGAATCTAATCGTCTATACCGGATATGCTTGGAACGGCGCCAGCGGACCGACGTTCGATACTCTCAATAGTATGCGGGGGAGTTTGGTCCACGATGTGCTCTATCAACTAATCCGTTTAGGTCTAATCGATCCAAAATACAAGGAATATGCCGATGGTCTACTTTATGATCTCTGTGTTGAAGATGGGATGTTCGAGTGGCGTGCAAGTTACTGGAGGTGGGCGGTTCTTAAATTCGGTGCCGGTTCTACTAGGCCAAGTGCAGAACCAAAGGAAGAGGTGGCGCCATGAAGCGAATCATAGATAAAATAAACAATCGAACCATCTTAATCATCATAGCCGGCCTTGTTGCTATCGTGGCTATTCTGGCGTTTGCGGTGCCGGAACTTTTGATCGAGTTGGTGAAGTTATTTTAGCTTCTCCTGCTCCTCTTCCAATTCTATCATGGCTATCTCATATAGTTTATCTTGGATAACCTCTGGTAATTCTGAATAGTCACGCCCATATTCCTCCACACTTAACTCCATTGCTCTGTCTAAACACTTTAGGTGTATCATTTTCATTACTCCTTCAATTAACGTCCGTATGGTGAACTGTTTCCGTGATACCACCTCAGATTAGGCATGTTTAACCTATCTCTGAGCCTTTTTAAGGCTGTTTTCATAGCAGCCAATTCGGCTGTTAATTGATCACTACATGAATCATAGGGTATCTCAACAAATTCAGCCTCGCCTTCTTGTATATCAATGCCAGATAAAGCAAACCCGCAGTTCCCGTCTATTCCTAATTCAATATGTCTCATCTTCTGCACTCCTTTCATTCACTCGTGTTTAAGTGTAGTTTATTTCTTTCATTTTTATATCCTCACACTCTTTAGAGCAAAACGCATTTTTAGGCCGTCCGCAGTTAAGACAAGAAATTGCCTCAAGCACACAACTTCCACAAAGCCAATAAGAACCATCAACATTCACAATAGGGAAACTACCACAAATGCTGCAACCGCCGCCATCTACCCCCGCTCTATCTCGGTTACGATTTCGTTTACATCTCCTGGATTATACTTATCAGGGTCTTTAATGTAATACCCATATCTCATTGATACCATGTCTCGCACTTGATCTATAAACCAGTTCATAAGGTGAGTATCTACGGGATCATCACTTTCCCATTTAAGACTTCTTACATATTTATTCCCTTTTTCATCCACAGCTTCCAGATATAGAGATTTCAAGCATAAATAGCATTGATCTTTTTCATGTCTCGAATATCCCATCCATGCCGCCGCTATCAGAAGGACATAACCGAAAAAATATCCCATCTGTTTTGTTGTCCGTGGCTTGTAGAATTTCTTGAAATTGGTCGTTACCCGCTTACCCTTTCCGAGTTTGATTAAGGCAATCTGTCGCTTCTCTTCAAGATCATAGACTACCTCGTACTTATCGTCTATCTGTTCCACCGTGCCTACGAAGTTCATCCTTCTACTCCTATTCTCTTTACTATGGCTTTGGCTAAAGATGGAAAATTGTGACCCATAATGCAAAGCCTACCTTTTACATGATAAGCGTTGGCAATCTCAATTATGATGTCCTCTATCTCATCCTCATCAGGCAACTTTGACAAGACATCACGGAGGCGCTTGTTTTCTTTGAACTGCCATCCTATTTCCTCTACCTGTTGTGCCACTAAGTCTCGTAGTATCTCGATCGCATGAATTGCTTCTTTGATCTGAAATATTACCACGCCACGCTCAAAATCATTTCCGTTTATCGCATCATACTTTAATGATGCTTTTAGTCTATCTTCTATCATATCCCTACTCCCTCCTCATGGTATGGTTTTATTATTGCCCCGTTGGTTATTCAACCATGATGCTTTCCACAAATCGGGTCTTGTAAAAGCAACAAATCTTTATATTCTTCATCTTCTTCCATCAACCGTGCATGTTCCTGTAATAATTGTATGTACTCCTTTTTCTGCCTTTTCTCTTCCTTCTTTCTTTTTATCCATTCCCACATCATCTCCCCTCCTCATAAGGCTTTAGTTACATCTCTATATCAGCGGTCGGCTGGATTGCGTTGTTAGATGACGCTCAAGTTTTGGAAAAGGATTCCTGGCACATTAAAATCACTTGCGCCATTATTATTGATATTAGCCCATGACCAACTTGCTGCGCCATCAACGTGCAGAAGAAAATTTATTTCGCCTTCGGATAACTCATCGTGACAAGTTTCCTTCAGAATGGCTTGAACTTTCTCTGAAATTTCTTGTTTCAATTTTGGTGAGAACATATTTACCTCCTTTAGTCACCTAACGTTGAAATCAGCGGCGGCGCTTTTCAGCCGTCCGTCTGAATTGACTTGTTATTTTTATTCTAACTTACAACTATAGTCTTCATAATGTTCATGGTAAACATAGTTTTCTTGGTATTTATTAAATTGTCTTTTATAATCTTCCATTTCCTCAACAAACTCTTTAAAAAAGTCATATATGTTAGCCAACAATTTAAATTGTTCTTCATTCTTCACCTCCACATCTGGAAGCCATGTATTTTCTATCTTACTCCTCAACTCCCGTAAATCCTCTCTGACAGCATAGTCTTCCCTATCACAAATTTCCCCACCATCAGATTTAAAACGTACAACCTTTTCCATTATATATCCTCCTAAAAATAACACTATCAATAGATGGAAATCATCCCATCTCCTTTAGTTTGCGCACAGTCATTGCTAATTCAGCACAGAATTTGTCCAATTCGGCCCTTAGCTTCGCAATGAAAAACTCATCGCGTACAACCCTGATTGTCAGCGGAGGCAATCCGGGGTGATACGAGAAAAAATCAACCCATTGTCTGCCGGACGTTAAAAGCTGACCCTGTAACTGTGGTTTATATACTGGTGGAACTTTTTTTGACAATAAATATTCCACAGATACGGGGAGGGTTGGACATTTTATTTCTACTAGTCCCTCATTTCCGATTAACCCATCAGGACTTGATACCCATAACTTTCTATCATCTTGAAAGCAACATCCTATCTGGCGTACTTCAACATCATTGATTATTTCATATAGCTGTCTGGCCTTGTTTTCCATTTCAGAACCACGAAGCATGGCGGCGCTTTGGTATGATTCGGGTTTAAATCCTATAATTTTTTCTCCAGCCAATTCAAGCATGTACTTGTGTGCTTGTCTAGAAGATTCACCACCGGGAGTTAATATTTCGCCAAATCTTGAACTTGAAGGTCTGCCTAATCTCTCAGCAAACCATTGATTTTCACCTTGGACACAATCTATCTCTATCATCTTGATTTTCTCCTTTCATTCTCATACTTTGCGTGACATGCCACGTGTCTTGCCGATGTACCATTGACATAAATATATAAATTGATTGGGTCGTCGTATTGTTTGCATATGGAGCATTTGCGCCAAGTATGATTTCCGCATGCTTCATAAGCTCGTTGCCTTTTGTGTAGTAATATATGGTATGCTTGATTCTCACAAATAACTAAATTATCATTGTCTAATTTGTCTTTCGGGTGATGTATTACAGCTTTTTCTGGTAATGGTTTTCCCAAAATTGTTTCACATATTACAGCATGTTCACGGGTATAATTTCCAACCTTCCCATTATTTGGGTCAAAAACCATTTTATATCCGTAGCTGTCTATTCGTTTCCCGCCCTTCCAATTAGAGCTTTTCTCTCCTTTCCCCGAAAGGTTTCGCAACATCAGAAGATTGGATTCAAGCCTACCGTTATGCCCTGAAATAAATCGCCTTGCTGTCCCCCTATGTATTATAGTTTTTTGATCACAACCGCACTGGCAATATCCTTCTCTTGTTTCGCTATTCTCTGAATTAAGTTTGCTCATTAGATACCTCCTTTATAGGTAATTGATGGGTGAAAGGAAAGTCGATGATAAAGGCATCGATCTATTACGGGCAGCTAACCCAACCTTTTCACCACAAGCATACAGGACAGTGACATTAAATGCAAGCATTTTATCCCTCGATCCCTGGTTCCCTTTCCGCCTCAACCTTCTTTTTTGCTCTCAGTGCCGCCATGGCCTTGCTGAACTCTTTTGCGGGTATTGTTTCGAGCGTTTCCACCCCCATGTATACCAAAAACTTCTCTTCGTTTGCACCCCTATCGTTTATCATGTCAATGATGCTTGAGAGTTGTTTATCTGAAAGATAGACAGGCTCGCTCCCCGCACCGTTTCCATTACCTTCATTATCCATACCTTTCGCTGCAAGACCAGTCAATGCTAGTAACGTCAGCCTTTGGAGTAGAGTGTTTGTGGATGATACCGCTTTTAACTCGTCCTTTCCGCCGCTTGTATCGGGGGGCCCGGACATTGATGTACTTTCACTATGACCGAGTTCATGGGTGATTATACAAGTGGTTACAACTGTTGATTTGTCAGGCTGGACTGTATCCCACCTGTGATAAAACCCATGCTCAGATATCTCTTTGATAATCGCTTCTGTAATTTCTCCGAGAACTGCATGATCCCATTCTACCTTTTGGCCCTTACTATTTGTATACGAAACATGTTTGGTTTTAAGAATTTCTGGTGGATTCCTTTTGAATTCTGCCATAGCTCGCACGTAAGCCCTCTTTGCGTCCTTGGCCTCTTGCCGTTCCTGAAGATCCATCAGTTCTTTAATGAACGCCGGATCGTAGTTTTTCTGAGCGGCAACTTGGAAAATGGTCAAAAAGGAATTACCCTGTTCGATCGGCGCCGGAACATCTGCCCCCCTGTTGTCGATTACCTTAACATCGTATGGTGCTTTTTCTTCGGTCATTCTTCATTCCTCCCTTCTTGATATGAATCCTCTATGCACGTTTCGCACGGGTCAATTTCAAGATTCCCGTACTTGTCTTGCTTGCCAAATAAATCATTGCCACAAACTTTACATACCAACAAAACATCTACAGTTATCTCCAGCTCACATATCCCTCGCTTTCTTTTTGACTTGCTCCACAATGTCCTCAATTACTTCTACGGCATCAATAAAGATACCCTTCGCTTCTTTGCTGTTAAGATCCAATACCATGGGAACAGCCTTCTCTACAGCTTCAGCCCATGCAAACAGCTTCTCCTTGTCGGGCAAAAGAGCGGCCTTTCTCGCTGCTATATCGGCATTAAGTTGTTCGAGTGCGGCCTTTTCTTCTGCTTCACGTTCTGCCTCTCGTCTCTCACGCTCTATCCTTTCCTTGGCTTCTTTCTCAGCCTGAATACGAGCATCTTCTTTTGCCTTTGCCTCAAACTCGGCCCGGTCTTTTGCTTCCTGCACTTTTCGCTTATCGTCATCAAGCTTACGACGTTCGGCCTCAAGCGCCATTCGTTCAGCGGCTTGCTCTCCATCCCTCTCAGCCTGTAGCTCGGCCTGACGGTCAAGTTCCGCCTGCCTGGCGATACGTTCTGCCTCTTCTTCGGCTTTGCGTGCCTCTTCGGCTTCGTAAGCTTCTTTTGCCATTGCCAGCTTTGCGTCAAACTCCTCATCGGTCATCCCGGCTATTTCATCAAAAGGAAACATAACCTTGTATTTCAGAAGCGATTCTACCCGGCCATTGACCATGTCCATGAACTTTTCCTTTTCCTCTGCCTCGATGCGCTTTTTCTCATTGATTACCTTATCCTCTTCAGTTTGAAGATGTGTTTCGATTGGTTCCAATAGCGCAAAGACTCTCTTCGCTTCGGTATCTACCTTGCGACCATACTCAAGGGCTTCTGCTTTGTATTCTTTACGTGCCTTTTCAACCTCGACACGTTTACCCTTGACTACCATTCTGGCTTCATGGACAGCCTCGAACTCTTCCTTATTGTCAAGGCTAGTAATTGTCAATCCGAGATACCTTTTCCCCAATTCCTCTATTGCTGCATCTGTTACATCATATTTTATTATTTCCATCTCACCCTCCCATAATTAATATTTTAACGTGTTCCAGTATCCCCACCCCAAACCAGATGAGGGCTACCAGGATTATCACAAAAACCATCTTCGCCGTGATAAAGTCAGTTGGCGATAACACCTCCCGCCATGGTGAATCCGGGGTATCCTGAACTATTTGTCGGAGTTGCCAGTGTTTCATCTTAACACCGTCCCCCTTCCCTCCGCTTCTTCACAATCTTGGCAGATTCCCCTGTCATCCGCTTCAGGATGGTAGGGGTACTCGCAGATTTTGCAATCTACGATTTGGGGTTCTTCGTCACCGTCATACATATTAAAGCCATACTTTTCCTGGCCCTTTTCATCACTTGTTAGCGGTACTCTATGGTTTGGCATTGTCTTCCTCCACGATTCTATCCCATTTGCCTTGTAACGCCTTTGGGATGGGTTTGTGCTTTAGTTGGCACATCATGATGTCATACCCCGTCTGGAGGGCCGTAACGGTCTTCTTTAGCCCTTCTGCGGTGCTGTCGAGGTCATTGTGAAGTCTGTTGATTGTTTTGTCCATATCTCCCTCCTTAATGATGGAGGTGGCAAGCGAAGGGTCCGCTAATTCCTTCTGCCCGTACACGTTTGGACTTGCCACCCCCGATTAACTATTATCCTAACGCGTTCTTCCGACTTTTGGCTGCCTGTTCTCCACCAGCGCCCTGTACCGCTTCTAGAAGACCAGGAGAATGATTTTTCCGATTCTCCATGTACTTCTTTTCGGATGTCTCGGGATATTTGATATATGTCTGTATTTCCTTCATCATTATTTCCAGATCATCAAACACCACAGTCTGACATCCCACGTTCACAATCCAACCATTTAAAACTCCCTTAATCGTAATGTTGTGCATAATTTCTCCTTTTTTTTTCCCCGCGACCCCTGCCCGTAGCATCCTCGCAGATGTTGAGGACAGGTTGGCGGTGTCAATCTTCAATCAACTTCTTGACTTCTGAAACAAAATCTTGGAGTTTTTGTCCTTCCTTCAACCCGAAAAACTTTCTACACGCTACAACAAACTTCATTTCCTTTACCTCCTTTCTATTTTATCCTAGCTAAATCCTTGTGTACCCTTCTTCAAATGCTTTGGCTGGCGAGTATGATGTGTAGCCGTCTTCGTACACAACATAATACCCACCGACTTCCGGTTTAAACCTTTTCATCCATTCGTCTGTTAAAAATTCACTGCCACCAATTTCACCGAAAAATAAGGTACGCGATCTTCCAATTTCTGTAATCTTGGCTGCCCTCACAATCTTGTGGCTCCTATACTTCGGTAATTCTACAGTTGGTTTTGTGCGACCCTCTTCTTCCACTTTCCTTCCTCCTTTCTATTTTATCAACCATCCCGCCGTTACTCCCCTCACTGCCAACCGGTAACCTTAAGGCGTCGGAGGTCTTGGAGGGGTACTGACGTACGGGGCAGAAGTGTGTTCTATCTTGAAGACTTACTTCCCCACGCCCAATTATATCCACACCTTTTTAAATAATCTACAGCACCCCATAACTTGATGCCCAATGGAGGAAGTAAGATAATCATTTTCCCGTTGATTTCCTTGATCACCCTGTTCTTCTCCAACTTACTCATCGCAGACTGTTCATCCGCATAAACCGTTCTTGTATCGCTCATCTCTCTTCCTTTCTTTAATGGGGGAGGCAGGATTGGTTACCTGCACAAGGTAAAGTCAATGTGCTTACGATTTATATACAACACATACCGAGCAGAAACTTTTACCTTTGGCTCTGTCACTCCGTATA
>Ga0180008_1001029_pt1 | contig 19069 bp, 16 predicted proteins | sample MM_PW_MetaG_FD_121121 | JGI IMG/M metagenome (GOLD analysis project Ga0180008, IMG submission 121121) | Groundwater microbial communities from the Aspo Hard Rock Laboratory (HRL) deep subsurface site, Sweden - MM_PW_MetaG | ecosystem: Environmental > Aquatic > Deep subsurface > Groundwater...
GGGAAACACTATGCAAATCCAAGTCAACAGCGACAACCATATTGAAAGCAGCATCCGACTGGAGGAGTGGGTACGTACTACCATTGAGAGCACGCTCGAACGTTATGAAGAAGACCTGACCCGTGTTGAGGTCTACCTGCGCGATGAAAACGGCGACAAGCCGGGGCCCCACGATTTGAGTTGCCGCCTGGAAGCGCGGCCAAAGGGTCATCAACCTATTTCTGTCATTCATAAAGCCGATACCCTGGAGCAAGCGATCGACGGGGCGGCCACCAAGCTGGATAACGCGCTGGAGCATCTGTTCGGCAGACTGCAAGGCAAGCCGCGTGCAGAGAAGCGCACGCCAAACAACCAAGTCGACGATGCCGGGCTTGAAGAGGAATTCCTGGAAAACGAACAGGCTGCGCTTAACAGCTGATGGCTGAGCGTTTTTCAACCCCATACAAAGCGGGCCTGCAGATGCAGGCCCGTTTTTGTTTGTGCTTACTGTGCACTTAAATGTAGGAGCCGGTCGTTAGAACGCAACTGAGGTCTGCACATACACCGTCCGTGGCTCGCCCACGTATTTGCCCTTGTTGTTATCGTCAAACGAGCGGGTGTAGTACTGGGTGTTGAAGATGTTTTTCACCCCTACCGCCACGTTCAAATCCGACAACTGCGGGCCGAAGTCGTACGCCGCGCGGCTGCTGAACAACATATAGCCGGGGATGCGCCCGGTGCTGCCATCGGCACTTTCGGCTCGGGTGTTGGCGTTGTCGGCGAACTGGCTGCTCTGGTAGGTGCTGTCCAGGTTCAACTTCCATTGACCTTCGGTGTAGCCCACGCCCAGGGTGCCTTTGTGCTTGGACGAGAAGGGCACGCGGTTGCCTTTGTTCGGGCCGTCTTCACGGATGGTTGCATCGACATAGGCGTAGCTGGCGTACACATCAAAGCCGGCCAGTGCCGGGCTCAAGCCGTCGAGGGCATAGTTGAGGCTGGACTCGATGCCCTGGTGCCGGGTTTCGCCACGGGCGATCACCGAGTCGTTGGTCTGGTTGCTTTCATACTGGTTGTCAAAGTTGATCAGGAACGCGCCGATCTCTGCACGCAGCGCACCATTGTCGTAGCGGGTGCCGACTTCCCAGGTGCGGGCCTTTTCCGGCTTGACCGCGCCACTGCTCACGCGGTTTGGCATCTGGCTGTACTGCACGCTGCCGAAGGAGCCTTCGGTGTTGGCGTAGAGGTTCCAGTCGTCAGTCAGGTGATAGAGCACGTTCAACGCAGGCAAGGCGGTGTTGTAGTCGCCCTTGTATTTGACGTCGGTCAGGTTGTTGGTCTGCTGGGACTTGATCATTTCGTAGCGGATACCGGGGGTCACGGTCCACTTGCCGATATCGATCCGGTCATCGACGAAGAACGCATTGGCTTCGGTGCCGCCGCGGGTGTCGCGGTCGTTGCGGCTGTCGGTGTTGGGCAGTTGCTGGTTGGCACTGATCGGCGTGCGGTAGCGCAACTCGTGCCCGGCTTCGTTGATGTAGCGATAGCCTACGCCCACTTCGTGGCTGGTCGGGCCAAGGTCGAAGCCTTGGGCCAGGCGCGTTTCCAGGCCGCGTACCCAATACTCGCGCGGCGACAGCGAAAGGAAGCTGCCCTGATCCAGATAGCCGCTGCGCAAGGTCTTGGTGAAGAAGCTGTTGACAGTGAATTCCCGGCGATCTTCCTGGTAGCGATAGCCCACGTTGAACATCGTACGGCGACCCCAGAATTTGTCGTAGGGGCGAGTGGATTGATATGGGTCGGCCTTGTAGGCCGCAGTGCTCAAGCCGCCAGGCATATCGGCCTGACCTTCGTAGTACTGGGCCATGGCATTGAAGCTGTTGGCTTCGTCCAGTTGGTAGTGGCCCTTGAGGATCAGGTCGTCGATTTGTGTGTCGCTGTGTTCGCGCCAGTCACCGCCGCGGGTGCCGGAATACAGGATCGCACCACCCAGGCCGTTGTCGGCGGTGCCGCCTGCCAGCAGGTTGCCGGTAGTCTTGAAACCATCATGGCTGGAGGACGGGCTGGTCTCGGTCTGCAGGCCCCCCTTGACGGTCGGTGCATCGGGAATCGCCCGGGTCACGAAGTTGACCACGCCGCCGACGTTTTGCGGCCCGTAACGCACCGCGCCACCGCCGCGTACCACGTCCACTGCATCCATGTTGCCCATGCTGACCGGCGCGAATGACAGCTGCGGTTGGCCGTAGGGTGCGAACGGTACCGGAATGCCGTCCATCAATACTGTCGAGCGTGAGGCCAGGCGCGGGTTGAGCCCGCGAATGCCGAAGTTCAACGCCATGTCGTGGCTGCCGGTGCCGTTGTTTTGCGGCGCATTGACCCCGGGAATGCGGTTGAGCACGTCCCGGGCCTGGGTCGCACCCTGGCGCTCGAATTCTTCGCGACGAATCACATCCCGGGCGCCGGGGTGCTCGAAGACATTGGTCTGCGCGGCATCGCCCAGCCAGTCGCCCACCACGTTGGAGGTGCTTAGCTCCAGGGTGGCCGGGGTGTTGAGGGGTTGTAGGCTGTAGGCATTGTTACCTTCGGCGCGGGCTTGCAGGCCTGTGCCCTTGAGCAGTGCGTTCAAGCCTTGCTCGGTGGTGTAGTTGCCCGTCAGGCCCTGGCTTTGCGCGCCGGCGGTCACTTCGGAGCCAAAGGAAATCAGCACACCGGCCTCGCGACCAAACTGATTCAGTGCCGCTTCCAAAGACGACGGGGCGATGTGATACGGCTTGGCCTCGGCCGCCACCGCGTAGGGCAGTGCGCTGAAACTGAGGCTGGCGCCCAGCAGCAAGTGGCGCAGCGTGCGGGCAAGTGGCGTCAGGCGAGTCGGTTGCTGGGGCATGAAGAACGTTCCTCAGAGGTGGGAAACTGGGTGGCTTTCCCTCTCTGTCACGCGAAGTACGGAAAACGGCTCACAGGTGCCTGAAAATAATTCAGGCGCGGGCCTGGACGCTGACCCAATAGCGGGTAAAACGCCGCACTTTGACCGGCAGGCTGATTTGCAGCAGGTCGAGGATGCGTTCGCTGTCGTCCAGCGGGTAGCTGCCGGAGATCAGCAGGTTGGCCACCTGCGGATCGCACTGCAATTGGCCGTGACGATATCGGCTCAGTTCGTCGAGGAAATCGGCCAGGCGCATGTGCGATGCCACTAGCATGCCGTCGGCCCAAGCCCCGGTGTTGGCATCGGTGAGGCGTGGTGTATCCCAGCCTTTGCGGGTGAGGTTGGCCAGGCGGGATTTTTCCAGGGTCAGGGGCAGGCCGCTGTAGGACCTGGGGGCAATCTCCACCTGGCCATCGAGCACCGCAACCTGGGTGTGATCGCTGAACTGGCGCACATTCACCTGCGCTGCCTGGGTGGTGACGATGCCTTGGGCGGTAATGATCTGCAACGCAGTGCTGGCGCGCAGCAATATCTCGCCTTCGAGCAGGTGGATCAGCCGCTGTGGGCCATCGAATTGCACATCCACGGCACTGGCCGTATTGAGTTGCAATTGGCTGCCATCGGCCAATTGCACCTTGCGCCGCTGGCCAAGGGGGCTGCGGTAGTCGGCGGTCAATGGCGGGATCAAGTGTTGCTGGCGTAAACCCCAGGTCGCTGCCGAGCCGGCGCCGAGTATCAACAGCAGCTTCAGCGCCTGGCGCCGGCTGCTGGATTTGGGTGCGTTCAACGCAGCATGGGCCAGGGGCGAGGGCATCCCGCGCAGGCGCTGGTTGACCCGCTGTATATGCTCCCACGCCCGTTGATGTTCGCTGTGGGCATCCAGCCAGTGCTGCCAGTTGGCCTGCTGGCGCGGGTTGAGCGGGCCTTGCTGCATTTGCATCAGCCACTGCACCGCCTGTTCGGCGACTTGTGTGGAGAAGGTCGTGGCCGCGTTCATAGGGCGAAGTAACAGCGCATGGCCGCCTTATTCAAATGACGTTTGACGGTGGCGATGGAAATGCCCAGTTCGCCAGCGATTTGCGCGTAGGTCAGGCCATCGAGCTGGGCCAGCAGGAAGGCGCGTTTGACCAGTATCGGCAAACCGTCGAGTAACTGGTCCAGCTCCATCAGGGCTTGCAGAACAATGGCCCGCTCTTCTTCCGACGGGGCAGCGAGTTCGGGCATTTGCGCCAGGGCATCGAGGTAGGCGCGCTCCAGGTCCTGGCGGCGGTAGTGGTTGAACAGTACGCGCTTGGCGATGGTCGTGAGGAAGGCGCGCGGCTCGATCAGCGTCGGTGTTTCGCGTGCGGTCAGCACCCGGATAAACGTGTCCTGGGCCAGGTCGGCGGCGCTTTGCGGGCAGCCGAGCTTGCGTCGCAACCAGCCGGTGAGCCAGTGGTGATGGTCGTGATACAGGACTTCGACGGTATTGGACGGCCGCAACGCGAACACTCCGGCAGCATTTGCATGCGTTAGATAACGAGAATTGTTCGCATTATAGAGAGCTGGATGGCATTCAGCAATCAGCATAAGAGACCGATGGACGATCTGTAGGCGCCGGCTTGCCGGCGATGCCGGCACCTCGGTGTATCTGGCGTACCGTGGTGATGTGGAGGCTCGCGTCATTCGTTCTCTTTTGCTTATGAGAATGTTTATCATTAGACTTGCGCCCCTGATAAACCAGGCGCTACTGGCATGAAAAGCAAAGCATCACGTCCTCTTTCCTATCGCCTCGGTGTGACGTCGCGGCTGCTGGCGGCTGTCGTCGGCGGGTATGTGCTGGCGTCCCTGGCCAGCGTGTGCCTGACCTTCTGGCTGCCAATCTCCCGCGCTGACGCGGTGGTCAGCGGCATGCTCAGTTCCTTTGTGTTCTACCTGCTGGCGGTGATCTGGTGCTTTGCCTGCCGCAGCGCGGCCCGCGCCTGGTTTGGCGTGCTGGTGCCCTGTGTGATGCTGGCCACCCTGGCGGGCCTGGCCTATTGGATGGCACGGCCATGAAAGAAGGTTTCCGCCAGGCCATGGCCTGGTTGCACACCTGGGCCGGGTTGATTTTCGGCTGGTTGCTGTTTGCGATTTTTCTTACCGGCACCCTGTCTTACTTCAAGGGCGAAATCACCCACTGGATGCAGCCGGAAGTGCCCGCGCATGCGGTGGACGATGGGCGCAGCGTCGCCGTGGCGCAACGCTATCTGGAGCAGCACGCGCCTGCGGCGGCGCGTTGGTTTATCGGCCTGCCCAACAGCCGCGACCCCGGTTTGTCGGTGATGTGGCAAGACAAGGTCGACCCAGGCCGGCGGGGTGACTTCATCGAGAAAATGCTCGACCCGGTCTCCGGTGAACCGCTCCAGGCCCGGGAAACCATGGGCGGCGAGTTCTTCTACCGGTTCCACTTCCAATTGCAGATGCCCCACCCCTGGGGTCGCTGGCTGTCGACCACCGCGGCGATGGTGATGTTGGTCGCGCTGATCACCGGGATCATCACCCACAAGAAAATCTTCAAGGACTTCTTCACCTTCCGCCCGCGCAAGGGCCAGCGCTCCTGGCTCGATGGGCACAACGCGGTCGGCGTGCTGGTATTGCCGTTCCACCTGATGATCACCTACAGCAGCCTGGTGATCTTCATGACCATGGTCATGCCTGCCAGCATCCTCGCGTCCTATGACGGCGACACCCGTGCGTTCTTCAATGAATTGTTCCCGGCCACCAACAACGCGCCGGCCCTCGGCCAGCCCGGCAAACTGCTGCCTTTGGCGCCGCTGGTGGAACAGGCGCGGGCGCAGTGGGACGGTGGGCATGTGGGGCGGCTGGCGGTGAACAACCCGGGCGATGTGAATGCCTCGGTCAATGTCTCCCGCGCCGGCTCTGACCGGGTGGTGCATGATTTCGGCAGCACCGTGTCCTTTAATGGCAGCACCGGCGAGCTGCTGCGGGTCAGTGCCGAACAGTCGCTGCCGATGGCCATTGGTGGCAGCTTCTACGGCCTGCACATGGGCCATTTTGCCGGCCCGGTGTTGCGCTGGTTGTACTTTATCTGCGGCCTGGCGGGCACGGCGATGATTGGCACCGGCCTGGTGATCTGGCTGGGCAAGCGTCAGCTCAAGCACGCCAAAGCGTCGGTGATGCCGTTTGAATTGCGCCTGGTGGAAGTGCTGAACCTTGCCAGCATGTCCGGGCTGGTCATCGCCATCGCGGTGTTTTTCTGGGCCAACCGCTTGCTGCCTGTGACCTTCGCCGAGCGTTCGGATTGGGAAGTGCAAAGCTTCTTTATCGCCTGGGGCCTGACCGTGCTCCATGCCATGCTGCGCCGTGGCCGGCGTGCCTGGGTAGAGCAACTGGGGCTGGGGGCCGCGCTGTTTATGGCGGTGCCGCTGCTCAATGCGTTGACCACTTCCGAGCACCTGGGCGTGTCGCTGGTCAAGGGCGATTGGGCCATGGCCGGCTTTGACCTGACGTGCCTGGGCAGCGGCCTGTTCCTGGCCTGGGCCGCCTGGAAAATGCGGCACCGCAGCGTCCCTCAACCCCGCGCCGAGCGTGCCCGCCCATTGACCCTCAAAGGCGAGGTGCACTGATGTTGCTGGCCTTGTTGCTGTGCTACGCAGGCTTTGTTGCACTGTGCCTGTCCCTGGACCGTCACCATGGCGAGTTGCTGCACAGCAAGCCTTCGCCACGACGGCGCCTGGGGTTGCGCCTGGGTGGATGGTTGCTGCTGGGGCTGTCGATTTGGCCGGCGGTACACATGGCGGGCTGGAGCCGGGGCCTGGTGGACTGGTGCGCCGTGCTGATGCTCAGTGGGCTGTTGTTGGTGTTGCTGTTGCCGTATCGGCCAAGGCTGGCCTTGATCCTCGCGGGCGCCGGCCTGCTGGCCAGCCCCGTTGCGGCCTTCGCGACCCTCTGAGCGCCTTTGATGATCACCACGCCACCCGAATCCCAGGATCACCCCCACGCAGAATCGTCGGGCGGGCGCGCACATTTCCTGCAGGTATTTTTGTCCCAGCGCTCACAGATGGAGGCGTTGGTCAGCCGCCGTGTAGGTTGCCGGGCGACGGCGGCGGACCTGGTGCAGGACTTGTTCCTGCGCTTCTGGCGCCGGCCCCTGGTACAGGTCGAAGAACTCAGCACCTACCTGCTGCGCTGCGCTGGCAATATTGCCATCGACCACCTGCGCAGCGAAGGTGCGCGGGTGCGCGGCAATGAAGGCTGGTTGCCGGAACAGCAGGATCATCACGGCTCCGAGCCCCAGGCCGCGCTGGAAGCGGGCAACGATCTGCGCCATGTGGAGGCGGCGCTGCGCAGTTTGCCGGAACGGACGCGGCAGATCTTTTTGCTCAACCGCATCCACGGGCGCAAATACGCAGAGATCGCCAAGGCCATGGGCCTGTCCCAAAGTGCCGTGGAAAAACATATGATGCGCGCCCTCCAAGCCTGCAAAGCCAGCCTGCGGGAAGCCCATCCACCACGCTCGCCAGGGAAAGCACCGTGAACATCACGCCGACGCCCGCCCAGGAGCAGGCCGCCCTGGCCTGGCTCAGCCTGCTGCACGATGCGCCCAGCGGTGGCGACCAGGCCGCCTTCAGCCACTGGTTGCGCGCCGACCCGGCCCACGTCGAGGCGTATGCCCAGGCCCAGGTGTTGTGGGAATTGAGCGAAGTGCCGGCAAGCATCCTGGCCACCGAAGACGCCTTGGCCTTGCAGCGTTACCTCAAGGCCATGGACGGCGCGAAACGTTCCCGCGTGCGCCGCTGGTCGGTGGCACTGGCGATGGCGGCGTGCCTGGTGTTGATGGTGTCGATCGGCGCGGGTTGGCAGCCACAACGCTGGTTCGACGACCTGGGCGCGGATTACGTCAGCGCGCCGGGTGAAGTCAAAACCGTGACCCTGGCCGATCAAAGCCAAATCACCCTGGATGCCGACAGCGCAATTGCCGTGGATTTTCGCCATGGCGAGCGCCACATCCAACTGCGCCGTGGCGCCGGTTTTTTCAGCGTGACCCACACGGGCCAAGCCTTTGTGGTGCACGCCGGCAGCGGTGAGGTGCGGGTGCTGGGTACGCAGTTTGAAGTGCGCCTGCAACCGACGGGCGCCCAAGTGACGGTGTTGTCGGGGCGGGTGGGGGTCAGGCCTTCGGCCCAGGGAGCTCAGCAGATTCTGACGGCTGGACAGCAAGTGGACTACGCCGAAGGTGTGGCTGATGAGCGGCATGCCGTGGACAGTGAGGCACGCCTGGGGTGGCGCGACGGTTGGCTCAACTACTACAAGGCCCCACTGGCAGATGTGGTCAAGGACCTTGGTCGTTACTACCCAGGCCGCATCCTGCTGCTCAATGACGAACTCGGCGCCCGCCGGGTCAGCGGCAGCTTCCCGAGCAAGGACCCCGAGGCGGTGCTCAAGGCACTGCAAGCGGTGCTGGGTTTTGAACAGCACAGTGTGCTGGGCCGGTTGATCATCGTCCGCTAAAAACTATCCACACCCTGTAGGCGCCGGCAAGACCAGCGTAGGTCTTTAGGGCCTCATCGCTGGCAAGCCAGCGTCTACAGGGAATGGTTGGGTGAGGGAGAGTTGATAACTGTTCTTATTTGCATTTATGATATGTTATTACATTCATGCAAAGGAGCCTCACCCATGAAAGTCCTGTCCTCACTCAAAGAAGCCAAGAACCGTCACCGCGACTGCCAGATCGTCAAGCGGCGCGGGCGGATCTATGTGATCTGTAAATCCAACCCACGCTTCAAGGCCCGGCAGGGCGGGGCGAAGAATAAGAACAAGGGCTGAGAGTGAAATTATTTTCAATTTCACCTGAGGTAAAACTCCACGCCATCCGTGTAGTGCTTGAAACTGCGATCAATTCGCATTAACAGCTTTTTCTACACGGGTTCTCAAGCATGAAGTCCAGGGCAAAGTCGGCGGCAGGCGGTTCGGTTAAACAGTGGCTGGGAGCCTCCCTTCTGGCCGCTTCAGGCCTGGCATTATTACCCTTGACCCTTTCGCAAGCGGCGCAGGTGCAAAGCGCAGTCTTCAGCTTTGCACTGCCGGCCAAGCCATTGCCCCAGGCACTGAGCGATTTCAGCCGTGTGACCGGCATCAGCGTGGTCTACACCGACGAAGCGCCCTACAACCTCAACGCCCCGGCTGTCAGTGGGCAGCTGAGTGCAGCCCAGGCCATGCAGCGCCTGTTGGGCAACACCGGCTTGACCTTCCGCCAGATCGACGCCCGCACCCTGGCCCTGGAGCCGTTGCCGACCGAAGGCGCACTCAACCTCGGCGCCACTACCATCAGCGGTGTCAATGCGCCGCCAACCACCAGCTACCAGCCGCCGCCCACCAGTTCGGTGATGCGTTCCCAGGGCCTGCTGCTGGAAATCCCGCAAACCGTGAACATGGTGCCGGCCCAGGTGATGCGCGACCAGGTGCCGCGCAACCTCGACGATGCCTTGGCCAACATCAGCGGTATCACCCAGGCCAACACCTTGGGCAGCACCCAGGATGCGGTGATGCTGCGCGGCTTTGGCGACAACCGGAATGGCTCGGTCATGCGCGACGGCATGCCGGTGGTGCAGGGCCGGGCGCTGAACGAAACCGCCGAGCGCGTCGAAGTACTCAAGGGCCCGGCGTCGTTGCTGTATGGCATCCAGGATCCGGGCGGGGTGATCAATATCGTCAGCAAGAAACCCGAGCTGACCTCCACCACCGCCTTGACCGTGCGCGGCTCGACCTATGGCAGTGGCAAGAACGGCAGCGGTGGCAACCTCGACACCACGGGCCCGATTGGCGACAGCGGCCTGGCTTACCGTTTGATCGTTGACCATCAGGACGAAGATTACTGGCGCAACTTCGGCACCTATCGCGAAAGCCTGATCGCGCCGTCCCTGGCCTGGTACGGCGACACCACCAAGGTGTTGCTGGCCTACGAGCACCGCGAGTTCCTCTCGCCGTTCGACCGTGGCACGGCCATCGACCCCAAGACCAACCACCCGCTCGACATCCCCGCCACACGCCGCCTGGACGAGCCTTTCAACAATATGGAAGGCCGCTCCGACCTGTATCGCCTCGAGGTCGACCACGAGCTGAACGACGACTGGAAGGCCCACTTGGGCTACAGCTGGAACCGCGAAACCTACGACGCCAGCCAGGTGCGGGTGAGCAAGGTCAACGCCAATGGCACCCTGAACCGCAACATGGACGGTACCCAAGGCGCGCTGACCACCGACCGCTTCACGACCGTCAGCCTCGAAGGCAAGGTGAACGTGGCCGGCATGCGCCATGATCTGGTGTTCGGCCTGGATGACGAGTACCGCAAAATCTACCGCGCCGACCTGATCCGCCAGGCCAGCCGCAGCGTGTTCAGCTACAACGACCCGGTGTATGGCCGCGAAGTGGCGGGTACCACCGTCAGTGCGCCGGACAGCAACCAGACCGACCTGCTGCGCAGCGACTCGGTATTTTTCCAGGACGCCATCCACCTGACCGACCAGTGGATCCTGGTGGGCGGTGCGCGCTTCCAGGAATACGACCAGTACGCCGGCAAAGGCCGCCCGTTCACGGCCAACACCGACAGCAACGGCCAGAAGTGGGTGCCTCGCGCCGGCCTGGTGTACCGCTACACCGATGAACTGTCGTTCTATGGCAGCTACACCGAATCGTTCAAGCCCAACTCCACCATCGCGCCGCTGAACAACAAGAGGGTGATCGACGGCAGCATCGCCCCGGAAGAGTCCAAGTCCTGGGAGCTGGGGGCCAAGCTCGATATGCCGGGGCGCATAACCGCTAACGTGGCCTTGTTTGATATCCACAAGCGCAACGTGCTGGTGTCGATTGCCGAGGGCGCGACCTCGATCTACAGCGTTGCCGGCAAGGTACGCTCCCGTGGCCTGGAAATGGACCTGAGCGGGCAGTTGACGGACCAGTGGAGCCTGATCGGCAGCTATGCCTACACCGATGCGCAAGTCACCGAAGACCCGGCCTACAAAGGCAAGGGCCTGCAAAACGTGGCGAAGAACTCCGGCTCTGTATCGGCTGTGTATGACTTCGGCACCCTCGTCGGCGGCGATCAGCTGCGCGTCGGTGCTGGCGCACGTTATGTCGGCGAGCGGGCCGGCGATGCCCTCAACAGCTTCGACCTGCCGGGCTACACCGTGGCCGATGCGTTTGCCACCTATGACACCAAGGTCGACGGGCAGAAGGTCAAGTTCCAGCTCAATGTGAAGAACCTGTTTGACCGCACCTACTACACCTCGGCTGTCAGCCGTTTGTTTGTGTCCATGGGCGATGCCCGCCAGGTGTCGTTGTCCAGCACCCTGGAGTTCTGATCGTCGGCGATGACGCTGGCGGCTTGAGCTGCTAGCGTTGCGCTCTTTGATGAATGGCGGGAAGTGTTGATGCAGTTGGGACGATGGAGACACACCCGCGCCATGCTGGTGGGCGTGAGCCTGTTGTTGGCGGGCTGTGCCACGCCTTCGAGAACCGGCGAGCAGGCGCTGGACCAGTTACTGGCCGATCCGGCCCTGGCGGGAGCCAGCGTTTCGTTGATGGTGCGCGATGCCCGCAGTGGCAGCACGCTGTACCAGCACAACCCCCGCACGCGGCTGGTGCCGGCCTCCAGCCTGAAACTGCTGACCACTGCGGCGGCCATGGATGTGCTGGGGCCGCAGTATCGGTTCTCCACACAGGTGCTGAGCAATGGCAGCCAGCAAGGCGCCCGCCTGATGGGCAACCTGTACCTGCGCGGCCTGGGCGATCCGACTATCCAGTGGGCGGACTACCAGGCACTGGCGGCGAACCTGGCCGGGCAGGGCATCGCGCAGATCCAGGGCGACCTGGTATTCGATGACAGTTGGTTCGACGCCGAACGCCTGGGCGTCGATTGGGCCCATGACGACGAAGACAAGTATTACGGCGCGCAGATTTCCGCGTTGACCGTGTCGCCCAATGCCGATTTTGATGCGGGCACCTTGATCGTCACGGCCAAGGCCCCCGTGGCAGCCGGCCAACCGCTGGGCGTCACCCTCAGCCCACCGACCGATTATGTGCAGCTGAGCAATCTGGCGGTCAGCGGCCCGGGCAACAGCTACGGGCTCAGTCGCCAGCATGGCAGCAACCTGCTGCGCCTGCGTGGCGCCCTGAAGCCGGGGACGCAAAGCCGCCAGTGGGTTAGCGTGTGGGAGCCGACGCAACTGGTGGCCAATCTGTTTGCCCGGGCCTTGGCGGAGCAGGGGATCAGCGTGCAGGGGCGGCGGGTGATCGGTGGTGTGAGCCCGCCAGCGGCCACGGTGCTGGCCACACACCAGTCGGCGCCCTTGCAGGCGCTGATCAGGCCCTTGCTCAAACAGTCCAATAACAGCATGGCCGAAGCGCTGCTCAAGGCCATGGGGCGTCAACAGGCAAATGCGGGCACCGCGGTTGCGGGTGTGGCGGCAGTGGCAGATTTTCTCAAGCGCCAGGGCCTGGACCCGGCAACGCTGAACCAGGTGGATGGCTCGGGTTTGTCGCGACGTAACCTGGTGTCGGCGCAGAGCTTCACGGACCTGCTGCTGGCCATGGGCAAGCAGCCGTGGTTCAACGCCTGGTACGACGCGCTGCCCATCGCCGGCCACCCGGATCGGCTGAGCGGCGGCAGCCTGCGTTACCGCCTGCGCGGGACCGCAGCGCAAAACAACCTGCAGGCCAAGACGGGATCGATGGGTGGGGTGTCTTCGTTGACTGGCTACATCACCGGTGCGGGTGGGCGGCGGTTGGTGTTTTCGATGCTGACCAACAACTACGTGGTGGAGGGCAGTCGGATCAAGGCCCTGGAAGATCGGTTGGCGACGGTCCTTGCACAAAGCCCGCTGTAGGAGCGAGCTCGCGAAGGTCGTTAACGATAACGCGGGGAATCTGACTTCCCGCGTTGCCCTCAGGTTTTTCGCGAGCAAGCTCGCTCCTACAGGGTGTGGGGTTGGAACGCCTGCCGGTATTCCCCCGGTGTCGCCCCCATCGCCTGGCGGAACCGGTTGGCAAAGTGGCTGGCACTGGAAAACCCGCACGCCAGGGCAATCTCGCCCAACGCCAGTGATCCGCTGCGCAACATGGCCTGGGCCCGTGCCAGGCGGCGAGCCAGTACATATTGATGAGGCGGCAGGCCAAAGCTTTCGCGAAACATCCGTGCAAAGTGATACTCCGACAACGCACACAACCCCGCCAGTTGCCCCAGGCTGATCGGCTCCGCCAGTTGCTGGTCGATGTATTCCACCAACTGCCGGCGCTGGTGCGCGGCCAACCCGCCCTTGAGCCGCAAGCCTTCGCGCAGGCCAACCTGGCTGAGCAGGGTGTGGCTGAGCATTTCATGGGCCAGGCTGCTGGTCAGCAGGCGTTCGGCAGGTTCCTGCCAGTTCAGGCCGATCAACCGGTGAAAGCGCCGGGCCTGCTGCGGGTCTTCCAGGAACGTGCTTTCGCGCAGTTGCAGCGCCCGGGGTTCGCGGTCCAGCAGGGTGACGCACCCCAAGGCAAACTGCTCCGCGCTGAAATACACATGGGCCAGGCGGATTTCGCCGTTGATCACCCAGGCCGACTGATGCTCGGCGGGCAAAATGCACAGTTTGTCGGGGCCGCCCTTGGTGCCGGGCTGGCCACGACGAAATGTCTCGGTGCCACCGCCCACGTAGCAGGACAGGGTGTGATGGCTGGGGGCCTCGTAGTCCTGGGCGTCATGGTGGTTGCTCCACAAAGCTGCAGACAAGCCGTCACCCAGCTCGGCGCTTAGCTCCAGGCGAGCGTTGGGCGAGCGGTTGAGGGCTTGAAAGACTTGCAGGGTTTCCAGGGTTGGCATAGTTCGTTCTCATCGACGCCTTGCATCCTACTCCCGGCGACGGGGGCTGTGATCCCTCGGGCCGACAAAAGCGCAAGAATCTGCAAGTGCCTGGCAGCCGGACAGGGCCACACTGTGGCTCAACCACCGGAGTGCGCCATGAACCTATCCCTGTACTTATTGACCGTGCTGATCTGGGGCACGACCTGGATTGCCCTCAAATGGCAGTTGGGCGTGGTGGCGATTCCGGTTTCCATCGTCTATCGCTTCGGCCTGGCGGCGTTGGTGCTGTTTGTGTTGCTGCTGCTCAGCCGTAAATTGCAGGTCATGAACCGCCGTGGGCACCTGATCTGCCTGGCGCAGGGCTTGTGTCTGTTTTGCGTGAACTTCATGTGCTTCCTCACGGCCAGCCAGTGGATCCCCAGTGGCCTGGTGGCCGTGGTGTTCTCCACCGCGACGTTGTGGAATGCGCTGAATGCCCGGGTGTTCTTCGGCCAGAAAGTCGCCCGCAATGTATTGCTGGGCGGTGGCCTCGGTTTGCTGGGCCTGGGCTTGCTGTTCTGGCCGGAACTGGTCGGGCATACCGCCAGCCCCGAGACGCTGTTGGGCCTGGGCCTGGCGTTGTTGGGGACGATGTGTTTCTCGGCGGGCAACATGCTGTCGAGCCTGCAACAGAAAGCCGGGCTGCGGCCCTTGACCACCAATGCCTGGGGCATGGCTTACGGCGCGTCGATGCTGGCGCTGTACTGCGTGATCCAGGGCATTCCATTTGATATGGAATGGAACACCCGCTATATCGGCTCGTTGTTGTATCTGGTGATCCCGGGCTCGGTGATCGGCTTTACCGCGTACCTGACCCTGGTTGGCCGCATGGGCCCGGAGCGGGCGGCGTATTGCACGGTGTTGTTCCCGGTGGTGGCGCTGAACGTGTCGGCGCTGGTCGAGGGCTACCAGTGGACGGCTCCGGCGTTGGCCGGGTTGGTGCTGGTGATGCTGGGAAATGTGTTGGTGTTCCGTAAGCCCGCAAGTGCCCGCCTGTCAGCGCTGAAACCCGCGTGACCCTGTAGGCGCCGGCTTGCCGGCGATGAGGCCCTAAGGTTTGTGCTGAGCTTTCGGATGCCATCGCCGGCAAGCCGGCGCCTACAGGGGGTTATTTCAGGCCCAGGCGCTTGGCCATGCGCCCCAGGTTGGCGCGGTCCAGGCCCAGTTCACGGGCGGCGCTGGCCCAGTTGTGCTGGTGGCGCTCCAGGCAGGCACCGATGACTTGCCGCTGATAGTGTTCGGTGGCCTGGCGCAGGTCGCCAGTCACTATCGCGATCTCGGCAGGCTCTTCTATCAGCGGTGCATACTCGTTGGGCAGGTCCAGGTCCTTGGCGCCAAGGCTGAGGATCTTCGGCCGTTCCCGGCAATTGCCCAGGGCTTTCAACGCGCTGCGGCCGATCAAGTGTTCCAGTTCGCGCACATTCCCGGGCCAGCCATAAGCCAGCAACGCCGCCTGGGCATCACTGGTCAGGCGCAGGCTGCCCAGGCCCATGCGTGAGCGGTTCTGCTCAAGGAAGAAACCTGCCAGCAGCAACACATCGCGCCCGCGTTCACGCAAGGCCGGGACTTGCAGCGGGTACACGCTCAGGCGGTGATAGAAGTCGGCGCGGTAACGGCCATTGCGCACTTCTTCAGCCAGGTCGCGGTTGGTGGCGGCGATCAGGCGCACGTCCACTTGATGTTCCTTGTCCGAGCCCAGCCGCTGCAACTGCCCGCTTTGCAAAACCCGCAACAGCTTGGCCTGGACTGTCAGCGACAATTCGCCCACTTCATCGAGGAACAAGGTGCCGCCATTGGCCAGTTCGAACTTGCCCCGCCGTTCATTCAGCGCACCGGTAAACGCGCCGCGCACGTGGCCGAACAGCTCGCTCTCCACCAGGGTTTCTGGCAAGGCTGCGCAGTTGAGGCTGATCAGCGGTTTCTCTGAGCGGGGCGAGGCGGAGTGGATGGCCTGGGCCACCAGTTCCTTGCCGACCCCGGTTTCGCCGGTGATCAACACGGTCAGGTCGCTGCCGCCCACCAGTTTGATTTCTTCCACCAGGCGCTTGTGGGTCTTGCTCTGGCCGATCATTTCCTTGTGCTGCTGGCCGCTGGCCTGGCGATAGATTTCTGCGCGCTGGTGCTCGTCCTCGGCCCGCAAGGCCAGGTGCTCGATGCGTTCGGCCACATTGACCGTGGCGGCGGCGAGGCTGGCAAAGGCCTGCAAGGCATCCAGCTCGACGCGCTCGAAGCGTTCGGTGTCCAGGGCATCCAGGGTCAGCAGGCCCCAGGGGCGATCGTCGACAAACAGCGGGCAGCCCATGCAGTCGTGGACTTCGAGATGCCCGTGCAGGCCATCGACCAAACCGTCGTAGGGGTCGGGCAGTTCGCTGTCGCTGTCGAAGCGGGTCGGGCCGGGGCCACTGAGCAGCACTTCAAAGCGCGGGTGCTCGCTGATCTTGAAGCGCCGGCCCAAGGTATCCGGGCTCAAGCCATCCACCGCCAGTGGCACCAGCCACTCGCCGTCCAGGCGCAACAGGGCAGCGGCGTCGCAGGGCAACAGGGTACGCATGGCTTGCAGCAGGCGCCGGTAGCGCTCGCCTTCTGGCAGTTCGCGGGACAGGTCGGCCACCAGCGGCAGCAGGGTGGTGAGCAGGGAATGTGCAGTCATAATGACTCCTTGTAGTCCTTGTGACTATACGATGTAGGAAGTCATTTTGACTATTTTTTAATTAAGTGACTGATAAATAAGGAGTTATTAATTGGCATGAATACTGATTGTCATAGGGTAGTTATTCAGAAGCCCAAAAAGCTCAGGAGTCTCCCATGCTTAGCGTTCAAGACCGTGCCATCGTCAAGTCCACTGTGCCGCTGCTGGAAAGTGGTGGCGAAGCCCTGATCACCCACTTCTACCGCATGATGCTGTCCGAATACCCCGAGGTGCGCCCGCTGTTCAACCAGGCCCACCAGGCCAGCGGCGACCAGCCCCGCGCCCTGGCCAACGGCGTGCTGATGTACGCCCGGCATATTGACCAGTTGGATCAGTTGGGCGACCTGGTGGCCAAGATCATCAACAAGCACGTGGCCCTGCAAATCCTGCCGGAACACTACCCGATTGTCGGCAGTTGCCTGCTGCGGGCGATTTCCGAGGTGCTGGGCGACGAAATCGCCACCCCTGAAGTGATGAGCGCATGGGGCGCGGCCTATGGCCAACTGGCGGATATCCTGATCGGTGCCGAGAGCGCCATCTACGATGAAAAAGCCCAGGCCGTTGGCGGCTGGCGGGGGGCGCGGCCGTTTATGCTGGTCAAGCGCGTGGAAGAGAGCAATGAAATTGTCTCCTTGTACTTTGCTCCTGTGGACAACGGCCCGATCCTCGCTGCCGAGCCCGGCCAGTACATCGGTATGAAAGTGATCCTCAACGGCGAAGAAGTGCGCCGTAACTATTCATTGTCGGCGCGCACGGATTCGGGCCTGTACCGCATCAGCGTCAAGCGCGAAGCGGGCGGGCGGGTGTCCAATTACCTGCATGACCAGATGCACGTGGGCGCGAGCATCGACCTGTTCCCACCATCGGGGGAATTCATCCTGGTGCCGAGCGACAAACCCCTGGTGCTGATCAGTGGCGGCGTGGGCATCACGCCAACCCTGCCGATGCTGGAAGCCGCTCTGGCGACCGAGCGTCCGGTGCACTTTATCCATTGCGCGCGCAATGGCGGTGTTCACGCGTTTCGCGACTGGGTCGATGCCCTGGCTGCGCGTCATCCGCAATTGAAGCGCTTCTACTGCTATGCCGAGGATGATGGCATCAGCCCTGCGGCGGACAAGCTCGGCATGCTGACCCAGGAGCAACTGGCCGCGTGGTTGCCTGAGGAGCGTGACGTGGATGCCTACTTCCTCGGGCCGAAGGGCTTTATGAGTGCGATCAAGCGTCACCTCAAGGCCCTCGGCGTGCCTGAAAAGCAGAGCCGGTATGAGTTCTTCGGGCCTGCGGCGGCGCTGGAGTAACCTCTCTCACCTGTCCCTGTAGGAGCCGGCTTGCCGGCGATGGCACCCGCAAGAACACAGCCGTTCTTGCGGGCCTCATCGCCGGCAAGCCGGCTCCTACATTAATGTGTGGTTAACCCGGCCCTGTCTAACATCCCCCTGCCTACTGCTAAATTTTCACCTCCTGCGTGTAAACTTGCGGCCATTGGCACAACCATCATTAGGCAAAGGGAAACGGGGATGATTGACGAAATGCGGTTGGGGCGTGAGCGGCGCTTTCTGGTGTTGCTGGGGATCATCTGCCTGGCGCTGATCGGTGGCGCGCTTTATATGCAAATAGTGCTGGGCGAAGCACCCTGCCCACTGTGCATCCTGCAGCGTTATGCCTTGTTGCTGATTGCAGTGTTCGCCTTTATGGGCGCGGCGATGCGCACCCCGCGCAGTGTCACGATCTTTGAAGTGCTGGTGGTGCTCAGTGCCCTGGGCGGTGTCGCGGCTGCCGGGCATCATGTGTATACCCAGTTCTATCCGGCCATCAGTTGCGGTGTCGATGTGCTGCAGCCGATTGTCGATGACCTGCCCCTGGCGAAGATCTTCCCCCTGGGCTTCCAGGTCGATGGTTTCTGCAGCACACCCTACCCGCCGGTGCTGGGCTTGTCCCTGGCCCAATGGGCGCTGGTGGCATTTGTGCTGACGGTGATCCTGGTGCCCCTGGGCATTTACCGTAATCGCAAGCGCGCAGTTTAAATCGCCCCGGGAAACGCCCCGGTCCTGCTGATGCAGGCCGGGGCGTTTTTGTGTGTGGGCATTTTGTGAAAGCACTGTGACGCTGGACAAGATTGACCGCTCTTGGTGTGCGACACGTTGTCACACCGAAGGTGCCGCAGGAGGCTTCCTACCCCTGGTTTTGCCGGTTAATCCACCTCTGCACAGTTGCATTTGCCTGTCACTTTCTGCTTGGGGCTGCGCCGCGAACGGCGTGCGTTACAGAACTGGCGCTGGTCTGCCAATGCCCTGTTTTTAGAGGGCTTGCCTGGGGTTTGCGGAGCCGGGGAGGGGGGAGAGGGTGCGACAGAAAGGGCAATAGCACGGCATTTTTTGTGGTTTTTGTTGAGAATCAAACGCGATACGATCCCGAACCTTTGCAACAATGGCGCAGGATTATTGCTGGAATCGATAAAAATTATTTCTTTATAAGTCATGGTTTATACATCGCTAGCTAACTACAATCGCCCGCACTGAGTGTCCGGTGCTGCTCAACCCTGAGCAAATAGGGCGGTCGAGAGGCGAAAACATTGCTTCATGCGACCCCAGGTGCCGGCAGCCTTTCAACTATCCGCACCAAA
>Ga0180008_1001030_pt1 | contig 19067 bp, 38 predicted proteins | sample MM_PW_MetaG_FD_121121 | JGI IMG/M metagenome (GOLD analysis project Ga0180008, IMG submission 121121) | Groundwater microbial communities from the Aspo Hard Rock Laboratory (HRL) deep subsurface site, Sweden - MM_PW_MetaG | ecosystem: Environmental > Aquatic > Deep subsurface > Groundwater...
TAAGCAAGTAAGCAAGTAAGCAAGTAAGCAAGTAAGCATGGAATATAATATAGTAAGTAGTACTTGACAAGGTAAGCAATGTATGATATACTAAAAACAAAAAAGCAAGTAAGCAAGTACCTTGACAACCGAATAAAGATAACTAACTTGTAAAACGTTTACACTAACAAAAAATCGAAGGGAGTATATTAAAATGTTAGTAAATAAACAAGTAGAAGTAAAAACTAAAATTGATGGTGTAACAAAAGCAGTACCAGAAAAAGCAACTATACCATTCTATCCTGAAAACCTAAAAGATATAGCAGACACATTTAAAAACGATGTGAATGCTTTAGGTTGCTTACAAAGAGGCTTAACTATACACTATCAAGCAGTAGTAAGAGGTAAATATAGCGCGCGTGTAGTAAAAGATAGTCAAGCAAAACTTGAACTAATTGCTAAAACTAAAAAGCAAGGCTATTTCAAAGAGAGTTACCTAACTATGACAGTACGAGGAATAATGGATGATGTGTTAAACAGTTTACCAACTAAAAAGTAGAATGTAGTTAACATTAAAAAGAGGAAACATATAAAATTGTGTTTCCTCTTTTTTATTCTCTACTTATTCTAAAATTGCAAGTAAAATCAATATATTACAAGTATGGAATAAATTATATCTTACTTGTAAATTAATGTAAGCAAATTACAATACATACGTTCGTAGAAAAACGTTAAAAGCCTTTATTTACAATCGTTTTGTTGATTTTACTAAATGTTACATTCCAATCTCTCTAATGATATACATGTACTTATATAGTATATATATATATATATAATATAATATATTAATATATATGTATTTAACTATCACTGTAAGCAATGTAACTGAATTTTATCATAAAACCATGTAACCCTTATAAACAAACAGTCTTATTGATTTAATGCAAACATACGTATTGTAACAAACAAGTGTTTGTAAAAAGTGGATCTAACTTTGTTAGGTATAACCAAACTAACTAATTAACTAATATTATCAATAAATTTATTATACTGGTATGATATTAACAAAAAATTATTTGATAATTGTACAATCAATTTGTGAACGTTTTAATGGTATAATATCAATGGATTGATAATTAAATTTGACATTGATTTAATGATATGATATAATGATATTGTAATATATATCATATATAATTAATTAGGATTTGATAACTAAACAATTAAATATTAAGGAGGTAAGAGAAATGAAAAGAATACTTGTATGTGTGAATAGCAAGTTAACATGTAGAATGGTAAACTCATATCGAAAGATTGTCAAGCAATGTGATTACAAGAAACTAGTTCGTAAATTAAGATTGCTTGGTATGTCTTACAACTCAATTCCAATCAAGCCAGTGAATATGAACAGAGTTGCCGTACTCATGCAACGAGTGAAATCAATCTAATCACGGTATAAAGTCAATAATTGATAATATGAAAGGAGGTAAGAGAAATGACTAACGAAGAAATAGCAAACACAGTTATTGAAATGCTTGATAATGCAAAAGCAAGAATAAAAGATGACCTACCAGCTGACATTAGTTTAATAGCATATGACCTACTTCATATTTCTGTGTTAAGGGAAGCAATCTATTTGTCTACTGGAAATAATCCTAAAAGGGTTAAAAATGGAGAGTTGCTAATTGAATTGCTATCTGCATTTAACAGGCTAAAGGACGGGGATTTTGATACTTTTGAAGAGGAACTTGATGATATATGCTACAGAATAGAAGATAAATGCAGGGAGGTGAAATGAAATGCCAAAAGCAGTATGTTCCAAGTGTGGCAAAGTCTGGTATGGATGGGCTCTTAAATATAAATCATCTGTTTGTAGTTGTGGAGAGCCATTAAATCAAAGAGCTTTAGATTCAGATACCTATGTAGAAAGGCACGTTGACGTATTATGGGGAATTGATAAGCTAATAGATGAAGGTGGAGTAATGATATTATAGGTAAGTAAACATAATATAGAGGATTATATCTCTGTAGTCCTCTATATTATATCTACTTCATAAAGTCAATAATTGATTTTACTACGAGTGATTGGGGGTATAGAAAATGAAACAAAGAGATGACAGTTGGGTAGGTTGGCTCATATTAATATTAACTTGTTTAGGAATAATAGTCTATCTATTCGTAACAAAGGGAGGAATTCTATGAAAATAGAGTTTATTATTGGAACGGTGTCTAGCAAAGGTAATTATATAATCACTAAAACGAATGATAGATGCTTAGGTATATTGTCTTTAGACTCTATTGAAAGAATTACACTAATTGATAACAAGATAGTTAGAACTAAAAAGCTATGGAAACCTAAAATAACTGTAGTAAAACAAAAGAATACTTTATTTACATTTAGTATTTTAATACATGAATTACTCCACTTATTATCATTTAGACTTATATCTGAAGATGAATGCTGGTTTGATAAGTTAGTAGATAAATATTTATAAGGAGGTGAATGATATGACTAAGCAAGAGCAATTAAAGATAGCATTCAAGACAATACTAATGGATTTGTTATCTAAGTTTTCACCAGAATACTACAAGCACGTTGCACATGACACCATTAGTGAGTATAGTGAACTGTTGCTTAAAGAAGTATCAATTCGCACACCATTAAAGTAGAGGAGGCAAAATAAAATGGGAACAATAACTAATAATGCTTTGCTTGCATTTATGAGACTAGCTACTACTGGACTGTTAGGAGTTGCATTTGGATTTGCGGTTGGTTACATGATAGGCTCGGACAACGGCTTTGTTAAGGGTTGCAACTGGGCATATTATAATAGAGATAAAAAGTAGAGGAGGTATTATGATAGATATAAAAAGTTTAACTAAAGATGATATTGGTAAGTGGGTAGTATACAAGAGTAGCAAGAGTAGTACAGATGAAAGTGAGATTGGTAAATTAAAATCTTGGAATGAAAGCTTTATATTTGTAGTTTATAAATGCAATCATGACTGGAACAACTTTAGGAACTACACTGCAGCCGCAACAGCACCGAAAGACCTTACTTTCAGTGTTGCAGAGCCAATGAGTAAGTCCGACATATTATATGAAGGGCAAGACTATGAAGGGGGTAATAAAGATGAAGATGTCTGAGCTAATTAGAAAAAGGAAAGCAATGGATAAAGCACGAGTGGAGTATCATAGTTTTATGAGTGTGCGAACCTTACAAGATATTGGTTCAAGTTATTCATTAACTGAAACAAGAATGCGACTTGAAGGAAACTTAGTTACTGCACATAATGAGTTTAATAGAATGATAAATAGTATTAAGTAAGGGAGGTATAAAATGTTAACTAAAGAAATGTTAGAAGCAATGCCACCAGAGACTACATTTGCAACAGGAGTTACAATGAACGAAGGCTTGTATAAAGAGCCAGTAAGATGGGTAGCTATTAGAGGTGGAATTCCAGACTGGGCAATATACTATCATAAGGAAGAGATGCCAATGGACTATGTAGAAAAAGCTGGGGATAAATGCTTTACGAAGGATATAATTAAATTACTTGTTCCTTGTGATGAAAGTGCAATGAAAATGTATAGATATTAAGGAGGTCAAGATGTTTATCAAATATGAGGATGACTTATTAGAAGTATCACACTCTGAAATTTTAGATAAACTACTACAGCAATGTATTACTGACTATTTCCCACAGCTTATAGGAGTAGGTATAAAAATAGGTTATGTTATTCGAGATAATGACTTTGGAGGAGTTAAAGCAGGAACGTGGGTAGTTTTGTTTCTTTCTAAAAAAGTTCCATTAGCTTCGTCAGGACTAAAATGGATAGTAGTGCATGAACTTTGCCACTTTATCAACTTACATAACCCAGACAAAATATTTAAAAAGAAAGTTCCTAAAGATATCTGGGAAACGTGGAAAAAATTAGAAGATAAGAAGGAGTTGAAATGCGATGCAGGTTTCATTGGACGAGAAAAGCTCACAATTATTAGAAAAGCTGATTGAACAATTTGCCAGATTTAATGGAAATCTAGAAGATATTAAAATAATGGCAGCACCTTGGTTAGGTTTCATAGTTAAGAAGGAGAAGGAGGTAAACTAAATGTTTACTGCACAGCATTACTATGTAGTTTCAAGACTTCTACGTCGGCATTACTCTTATGTGAACTGGTCGACGCTTATTTATGACTTTACTAAACTATTTAAAGAAGACAATGAAAAGTTTGATGAAAGAAAGTTTAGACTTGCCTGCATACCTAAAGTATTAAAAAGAATGGAGAAGGAGGAAGAAAAAGATGCCAATAGGAAACGGGCCTGATTACTATAATGGTAATGTACCTGAAGAAGATAAACAAGTTAAGCTACAAGAGAAAGTAGATAAATGGTGGTATGAATTAGATGATAACTACAAGTTTGAACTCGTCGAGCCCTACTATCCAGATAAAGCTCATCTCATGGGAGTAGATGGAATGTGGAACGGCTTAGATTGGAATGACAAGTGGGATATTTATAAAAATGAGAAAGATGAGGTGATAGACTATGATTAAGAATGATACTTTGAAAAAGAAAAAGTGGCTTAAAGCAAGGACAAGGGTTAATAGAATGAAGAGGCATCACAACTTTGTAGTTAAAACAAAACAGAATATTGAAGTGTTTCCTTTAAAACCATACTGTGATGCTGAACTGGAAGCTACAAAGAAGGTAGTCAAGAAAGAGATAGCTAAAGCAATGGGGCTTAATCCAAAGGATGTGAGATAGATGGTAAAAACTAATAAGGATGTAGGGAATCTAGAATATTTACAAGCTATAAAAGAAGATAGCTTTAAGAAAGATATGGTAGATTATCCAGAGAAGATAGGCCATTGTTTAGAAGATAGAAAGGTTGTAGCATTAGAAATTATTGCAGAAGAACTTGTAAATAATAATAGTACTTTAAGGACTTTAATTACTACTTTAGAAAATATAGAAACTGCCATTAATAGAAGATAAAGGGAGGTGATTAAATGGGCACAAAACTTAATGTAGATGAGATGCTAAGATTATCTCAATCTAAAACAGTAATATATTTAGACAAACGAAAGAGCAATATTCAAGCTTGGATAGACTCAAAAATTCGTTTAGAAATAGATAGGTACTGTATAGAGAACAACAAGAAGAAACAAGACGTAGTTGAACAAGCATTAACTCTGTACATGTTTCTAGTTCTTAACGACAAACTAGATGAAGTTATCAAGAAGTATTTGCCTAAGGACTCTGTAAAAAAAGAATAGCAAGCGTAAAGTCAATAATTGATTTTGCGAAAGTTTGTATAAAGAAAGGAGAAATTTATGGGAAGAAGTTTATCTACTCATGGAGGAAATGATGATATACAAACACCAGTTATTTTAGCCAAGCAAATAGTGGAGCATTTCAAGCCTTCTGGTAGGATTTTGGAACCTTGTTGCGGTGATGGTAACTTTCTTTCTGCCCTTCCTGAAGGTACAGAATGGTGTGAGATTAAGGAAGGTAAGGATTTCTTAGATGCAAGTGGACATTGGGATTGGATAATAACTAATCCTCCTTACTCAATATACAGGGATTTCCTCAACAAATCTATGGAAGTGTCAGATAACGTAGTCTTTCTACAATTAGTTAATGCTAGTTTTTACAAAGCAAGACTTAGGGACATGGTAATTAAGGGGTTTAGAATTAAGGAAATATACTGTATAGATACACCAAGAGAGTTTCCTCAGTTTGGCTTTCAAATGGGCTGTATACATTACAAGAGAGATTACATTGGAGATATAAAGTTCATATTAAGTAAGTCTATGATTTATGCAGTTGAAGGGAGGTAAACGTATAAGATGATACCATTTCCGAATAAGAAATATAACGTAATCTATGCTGACCCACCGTGGAAATACAATCCAAGGACTAATCTTAAGACAAGATTTAGTGGGGGTGCAGGTGGGCATTATAGTTTAATGTCCATAGACGAAATCGGAGCACTGCCACTTCAAAGTATATCAGATAAAAATTGTGCTCTATTTCTTTGGGCTACATTTCCTTACTTAGATGTTCAGATAAAACTGTTTGAACATTGGGGGTTTAAATATAAAACGGTAGGATTTGTATGGGTCAAAACTAACAAGTTAAATGGTTTGCCATTTTTTGGAGTAGGGTATTATACAAAGTCAAACGCAGAGTGTTGCTTACTGGGTATTAAAGGTAAAATGCAACCTGTAACTAATAGAGTATCTTCTATAATTATTAGTCCCAGGCATGAACACAGTAAAAAACCAGCACAGGCTAGACTTCGGATAGTTCAACTCCTAGGAGACCTACCCCGAATAGAATTATTTGCTAGACCCCCAGAATTATTATATGATGTTTCTTATGAAGGGTGGGACTTATGGGGATACGAAGTTTAATAGTCAGGTATGAAGGGAGGTGATAATTATGACCAAGGAAGAATTGTATGAAGCTTGTAAGAAGTATGCTGATGAGTATGTCAAGGGGCATGTGGTAATGCCCAAGACCCCATCTGAAGTAGAAAGCTGGAACAAAGCTAACTTTTTAGAGTTTAAGTCTAGGGCATCCAATGTAGTATCTCAAGTAGAACTTGACCTCAAATCGACAGCAGACAAAGTATCTGATAAGGTATACGAGGAATTAATTCTTTCCGTGGGAGGTGAACGCGTGTGATTTTTGAAGCTCCTCGAATGTTAAAAATGGTAGAACGTGCATCTTATAGTATGAGGACACCAATAACTGATGAGTTTTTAGAGAGCTTACCCGAGAATAGCGGGATGTATCAAGCATACTATATGGGTAAGGAAGCTGGGTTAACTAAGGAAACTGTAACAGTGAATTTGCTAGAAGTATTTGGAAACCTAACCGACATAGAGTTAACCTGCCTAATGAAAATATCTCGTCAAATAGTAGGTGAGAAAAGTGCTTAGGATAATTAGGGGTAAGTTAGTGTTTATAGTGCCATTGTATTGGCTAGACACCTATGGTTTCTTAAAGCCTGAGGCTATATGTGCACTTGCAGTTTTCTTTGGTGATAAAACTAATGAGGAAGCTAATAAGGTATTAGTAAAAAGGAAGGAGTCTACTCGAAAAGGATGGTACTTATAATATATTAAAAGGAGATGATGTAATTGAAGCATGGTGATATTGTTCTTGTGAAGAACGAATTTGGTGACCCTAAAAAAGCTGAAGTGAATTGGATAAAGGATGAGAATGTAGGTATTTCTTATATAGGTAAAGGAAACTTGGGAACTAGTAATGTGGTAAAAGCAAGTATCCTTACAGTAGTTAAAGAGTCTAGAGGGTTTAGATACAACGACATTGTTAAAACTTCCGAGGGTGAGGCTAGAGTTAACTGGGCAGAAAATGGAAATGTAGGGATTACTTACTTAAGCCCACCAAATATAAAAGGTGCCGTTAGCGTAGAGTTAGAGCAGAAGATTACTTTGATTTCTGCGTCTGCAAAAGATGAAATGGCAGAGAGAATTGCTAGTATATCAGATGAGGACTTGGAAAAACGTATACAGGAGATTAGAGGGAGAAGATACCCTAAAGCACCTACCACTTATAGAAGGTTGACTACACCAAAGGTGGAAAGGGAAAAGAAAATATCTATGGATAATATATTTAAGTTAATGGATGATAATCCTAAAACTTAGAAAGGAGGAAACAATGAGTGAGTTAGAGGATTTAAGAGATGAAATAATAGAGCTCAAGAGGGAAATCTCTGAACTAAAAGATGAAAAGGAAGACCTAGAAAAGAGAGTAGAAAAAATGCAAGATGCTGCCTACGAAATATATCAAATGTAAAGAAAGGAGGAAAAATGAGAAGTATTGATTACACTACTATAAGTGATTTCTTAAGATGCCCGTACTATTACTACTTTAGGCATATACTACATCTCGTTCCTCTAATTAAAGCTACTTACTTTACTTTTGGTTCTGCTTGGCATGCAGGCTTAGAAGTCATACACAAAGATGGAACGTTGATAGAAGCCCAGAGCATGTTTGCTGAAAAGTATAAAGATGATGTAGAAGATACTATGAGAACGGTAGCAAGGGGACAGAAGATGCTCGAACTTTATACAAAGAAGTATAAGTATGACCCGTACGAAATCTTATATGCTGAGACACCTTTTCATATAGCTCTTGGGGACTTTATACTTTGTGGTAAGTGCGACGCTATAACTAAACGTAAAGATGATGGGCATGTATATCTAAAGGAAGTAAAGACCTCAACCAGAACAGGACCTTCATACTTTAAAAAGTTTGCATTCAACTACCAAATAGACATATATACTATAGGAACACTTGAGCTCATTGGGGATTGTGCTGGAGCTCTTATAGATGTGGCTAAGGTTATGACGTCTGACCCAACACTAGAGCACTTTGAAAGAGACTTAGTATCACGTTCATTCCCAATGTTAGAGAAAGCTAAGGAACAAATTATAAACATAGTAAGGTCTATAGATGCTCTGGAGAACTACTTCAAAGTTAAGGACGGAGGGAGTGTTCCGTGGGATGCTCCAGACTGGTCAATAGGTTACTTCAATAAGGAAAAATGCTTTGACTATGGACAGTGTCAGTACCTTAATATATGTAGAACTAACGTGGATGAAAGAGCACTCAAAATGTACAAGAGAGTAAAGTGGGACCCACGTGAGGGGAAGGAGGTAGAGATAGTTGATTAAGAAAGAGTGGCTTGATATTATATTCGAGCCTAATCCTTGGTACTATGAACTTAGAAAGGAGGTGAGAAAAGAGGTGGCGATTGATTACGAGGGACAGTGGAAAAAGTTTAGAGCAGCAAATGGACATTGCTATTTAGTGCATGATATAGGAAGTTGTGTTAAACCAACTCATACATTAGCAAATGCAATGGATACTTGGATAAGGAATGTTATTCTTAATAGAGAAAAGTTAATGCAAAAATTTGTAAAGGAGAAACTAACAACTAACATAGATGGTGGAAACATAAATCAGCATAACGTAGATATAATCTATAAGGGAGGATTATGTGGTAGATTAAATGTAAACAAAGAAGAATTTGCTAAATGGATAAAAAATAGAAAGGAGGAAAAGTAAAATGCCAAATGCTAGAGACATAGAAATATCTAAACTAAAGATATTAGTATGGGGACGACCCAAGTCTGGCAAGACTTTCTTCTTTCGTACATTTCCTAAGCCTGCAAAAGCTTATATGTTTGACCCTAACGGCATATTGTCCTTAAGAGGTGAGGATATAGACTTTGAAGAGTATCTCGGACCTAAAGGATATAGGCAGTTTAGGATAGACTTAGAAAAGGATATGAAAGAGGGAAAATATGTAAGTATAATGATAGATAGCTTAAGTACTCTCCAACAGTGCATGATGAAGTCTGTGCAAGAAGAGAATATGAAAGCAACTGAGAACTATCAACTACAAGAATATATGATATACTTTAGTAGACTCAGGTCTCTTCTTATAGACCTCATTAACTATCCTGTACACTTACTATTCACTGCACATGACCAGATGGTAGAGAACACTGTTACTGGAGATGTGTTTATACTTCCAAGTATATACGGAAAAGATATGCCAAATGAGTTTCCTATGTTCTTTGATGAAGTATACCACACGGAAGTAACACCTCGCAGAAAAGAACCTTCTGAATACTTCCTGCGTACCCAGCCTACAAATCTACTAGCTTGCGGTGGTAGGATATCTAAGAGTGGTGAATTAGAGAACTTAGAAGTTCCTGACTTCGGTGCTATACTGGAGAAAGTAACAAGAAAGAAGGAGGATGTAAAAGATGGAGGGGCAAATAATAAAGACCCTGGAAATGAAACTAAAGGAAATGTATAATGCTGTACATATACCTGAGCTTATGGGCGTAGCAGCTGCTCGTGCTCTCTCTGAGGGTATTATGTTATCCAAGAAGCCTATGGCAGACATTTCCAAACTGGCTATAGAGTTTTTCAAAGATAAGATAGATGATAGACATGCTCCATTACTACTATCTGTATTCTGTATGATATTTATTCAAGTGCTATATGACCCAACAGTGGGTTGTGTAACTATATCTAAAATAAAAAAGGAGGAAAAGAAATGACTAAAATACAATTAGGAAAACTAGAAAGAATTATCAAATTGACAGAACCCTCAAAAGCAACTAATATAATAGTATACATGCATGTTGCATCTAAAAAGGAAGCAATAGAGATATTGAAAAGGATACCTAAGAACTTTCGTAGAACCTCCAGAGCTACTGAGTGTGGCAGCGACTGGACAGAGGCTATTAAAAGCAATGTATATGGACTTGGTAGGTTGGAGGTAACAGTGTTCTACCCTAAAGAGAAAGGAGGTGAAAATATTGAAGATAAAAGTACCGTTTAATCTAGACGACGTAAAGGAACTAAAACCAGTTCCTGCTGGGCAGTATTTGTGCGAAGTAAAGAAGCTAGAACCAAAAACTTCTTCTACTGGTAACCCTATGTTAGTGTGGCAGTTCATGATACTGGAGGGTGAGTTTAAAGGCATGGCTCCGTTCTTTTACAATACCGTACTAGTGGAACAAAGTGGTTTCAATTTAAAGAATCTACTTGAAACGATTGATGTAGAGTGGGAAATGCAAGGAAAGGTCTGCGTGTTTGAAAGCTCAGACTGTCTAAAGAAACAGATTGTAGTAATTGCTGGACTAACAGACTACAAAGGTAAACCTTCTAATACAGTAGAAGGATTTCTACCAGCCTAGTGGGGTGATGTTTTTATAGTGGTATGTTGAGCATCACTCTAACAGCGAGGAGGCGTTCTTTCAAGTTCGTCCGTCTCCTCGCTTTAAAGTAAATGCGCGGACTGGAGCTTTCGTAAGGGGTTACCTCCATATGTTACTTAAGTATCCCTGAGCTTTGCTCTAGTCCGCTTATTAAATATTAAATAAGGAGGAAAATGTATGAGTAAGGTAAAAGTAGAAGATGTTAAAGTTGGTCAGCGATGTAGGGAAGACTTTGGAGATATTGAGGGACTTGCTCTCTCAATACAAAGATTTGGCTTACTCCACCCCATTGTTGTTGACGAAGATTTAAACCTGCTGGCTGGTGAACGTAGACTGCGTGCCCACAATTATTTAGGCTTGAAGGAAATAGAAGTAACTTATAAGAAGGACCTAGACGATGCAGAAAAGAAGGAACTAGAGTTAGAAGAAAACTTAAAAAGGAAAGACCTTAACTGGCCGGAGTTAGTCACGGCTAACAAAACTTTGTTTGACCTTAGAGTTAAGTTGTACGGACCTAGAATTAAGGGGCACGTATCCGATGGATATGGTAGACATGACCACGCAATGGCTTTAGGCAAGAGCCAAGGTATGGTAACCATGGACTTGATATTAGCTGAAGCCCTCGTAAAGTTTCCTGAGTTATCAAAAGAGAAAACTAAGACAGTAGCATTTAACAAGTACCAACGAATGAAAGACGACCTAATGCTTAAGGAGTGGAATAAAAGGGGCAAGATTACTTCCGACCCAAGGGTAATTCATGGAGATAGTTACACAGAACTTAAGAAGATGCCAGACGAGTCCGTCGACTTCGTAGTAACTGACCCTCCCTTTGCCGTTGATATAGATGAAAAGGCTAAACAAGATAAGGCGGTAAAGGATGCGGGATACGATGATGACCCTCATGAGGTTATGGAAAACATTAGGTTAACAGTAGGAGAACTGTTTAGAGTAATGAAGAATAATACTCACATGATTATAGCTTTTGCTATGATGCACTATATAGAGCTCCTTCAAATACTAACTGAGGCAGGATTTACCGTTGACCCTACTCCACTAATATGGAATAAGATAACTGGGAGTACTCCTCATAGTGGTAAGTACTTCCCCTACGCATATGAACCCGCTTTTTGGTGTTTAAAAGGAAGGAGAGAATTATTCTCCACCGATTGTAATATGTTTACTTATAAAAGAGTCCCAGATAAATACAAGAAACATCCCCTTGAACGTCCTCAAGCTCTTATGACCGCCTTTATAAAAGCAGTATCTGCCCCAGGTGAAGTAGGAATAGATTGTTATGCCGGAGGTGGTTCGTTTGTTGAAGCTTGTATAGCCTTAGGTAGAAGACCAATAGCTATTGAGAAAAGTGAAAAACATTACTTGGCTATATTAGATAGGATAGAGGAGATAAAGGAAAGGGGGAAACCAATTGAAAGTTGAAAAAGCATTGAGTATTCTAAGGAACAATAAACATGAAACTTTGTGGAGAGCAAAAATACCCAAAATTCAAAATGCTAACATGAATGGCGTTATCTCCTTAATTCAGGAACTAGATAAGTATAGGCAGATGTGGGAGGAATTAGAGGAAATAAGGTCAAACTCAACTGCTTTTGCATGGGAAGTATTAACAGACATAATGAATAAATTGGAGCAAAAATACTTCCTAAAGGAGGTAGCTAATGAAGGTAAAACCAATAGGACCTTATGACGCTAAAATCATGTTCGTCGGTGAAGCACCGGGACGAGAAGAAGAAATACAAGGAGTTCCATTCGTAGGTTCATCAGGTAAACTTTTAAACCAACTTCTTTCTAATGCTCTGATTACGAGAGGTGATTGCTATCTTACTAACATAATGATGGATAGACCGGTGAATAATGACTTTGGCGAGTTCTATGAGGACAAGAGTAGAAAGGTTCCTACACAGTTCCTACTTGACGGGTATCAACGGCTTAAGAAGGAAATAGAAAAGGTAAATCCTAACGTAGTAGTAGCTGTAGGTGGTGAAGCACTTAAAGCCCTTACAGACTTGAAGAGCATTACCAAGTATAGAGGTTCAATTCTGTTCTCAACATTAGTCCCACAACAAAAAGTAATACCTATTATGCATCCTGCAGCTATAATGAGAATGTGGGATTGGGCGCCACTTACTATAATGGACTTAGAAAGGATTAAGGAAGAGGCAAAGAGTCCTACTCATGAATACACACTTAGATTATATAAAAAGATTGAAAGTATATCTGAATTAGAGTCTGAAGTAAAGAGAGCATATAAAGCTGACTACATATCTTTCGATATTGAGACTTGTAACAATCAAGTAAGTTGTATAGGCTTTGCTACTAGTGAGTCCTATGCTTTTGTCGTGCCTATCCATATGTTTGAGACTTCCTTTTGGTCTACTACAAATGAAAAGATTGTATGGAAGTTAATTAAGAAACTTCTGGAAAGTAAGGTAGAAAAGATAGGGCAGAATGCTAACTTCGATATGTTCTTCTTGATGTCTACACTAGGTATAAGAGTAAATAATATCTGGTTAGATACTATGAACGCTTTCCATTGTGTTTACCCCGAACTTCCAAAAGGATTAGATACTTTATGCTCTATGTACACTGACCAACCATACTACAAGGATATGATTAAGACTGACTACTACAAATACAATGCTCTAGACTGCATGATAACCTATGAGTGTGCTTTAAAGATAAAGGAAGAACTAATAGAGTTTAGAACTTGGGGCTTCTACAGAAATGTAACCCACCCCATGTTGAATATACTTCTTGGTATGGAAGTTGGAGGAGTTAGGATAAATGCAGAGAAGAAAGAACTAGCAGCACTAGCTGTGAGTGATGAAGTAAGAGTGTTACAAGAGAAATGGGATAAGGGATTAGGATATCATATGAACGTAGACTCACCTAAACAGGTATGTGACTTCTTATATACTGAAATAGGTTTACCTCCACAAATTAATAGAAAAACAGGTAGAGTTACTTCTGATGTGAAGGCTCTGAATAGACTTGCTATCAAGTATCCCAGTGTAATATTTGACTTCATACAAATATTAAGAAGGAGAAGGAAGTTACTATCCACGTACCTGACTGCTGACGTAGATGCTGATGGTAGAATGAGGTGCTCTTACGTCCTGTATGGAACTGAGTCAGGTAGGTTAGCATCTAAAATGAGTAGGTTTGGTACTGGTATGCAAATGCAAAATGTACCTAAGGGTATATGTAGAGAGATAGTAATTCCTGACGAGGGTTGTATGTTTATATCTGCTGACTTGTCTCAAGCCGAGATGAGAGTAGTTGCTTGGCTAGCTGATGATAATGTTCTGATAGATACATTCAACTCTGGCAAAGATGTATTTACGAAGGTAGCTAGTATTGTATTCAGTGTTCCAGAGGAAGAGGTTACTTCTGAACAACGAAAGTTAGCCAAGCATATTAGTCATGCCTGCAACTATGGCATGGGACCTACTACCCTTAGTGAGATATCAGGACTAGATTATGCAGATAGCAAGGAGAAGCTTAACATGTACCATATCAACTTCCCTCGAATTAGAATGTGGCAAATGGAAGTAGAAGCTAGACTTAAAAAGATAAGGATGCTAGAGACACCTATGGGAAGGAAACGTACATTCTTTGGTAGATGGAATGATGCACTTATAAGAGATGCATATAGTTATATTCCTCAGTCTACGGTTGCAGATGTGGTTCTTATGGGGATGGTAGAACTTAATAGACGATTACCAGATGATTGCAGGATAGTTTTAAATATACATGATGAGGTGGTTATTCAAGTACCAGCAAAGTGCCCACATCCCCAACCTATTTTTAAAGTATCTAATAATGAATGGTTGTCTGATATAGAACGTCTTATGGTAGAATGTATGACTATCCCTATTCAAATAAATGATAAGATATTAAAAATTCCCGTGAATACTAAACACGGATACAATTGGAATGAGGTGAGTTAGATGAGAGATAAGTTTCTTTGGAGACATGAACAACGTGAGATGTTAAGGAAAACTTTTGACATGCCACCAGAAGGAGAAATAGAAATATTAAAGGCGGGACTTCATATGAAAATTAAGAAAATGAAAGTAGGAGAATTCAATTTAAAGAAGTATTTATTTCTATACTTTAAAGGGCACCTTAATAATGGTCTTACCTTGGGTCAGATAGATGATATGCTTAAATTAGTAGTCTATGAAGTGTTTCAATTATTTCTAAGGACGAAGTATGAGGTAAACAAGGAAGATTACCTCTATGCATATGACGAGGATGGGGAACAGATTGGAAGGAAGGTGGAAGACTATGAATGAAGGTGTCCTAAGGTTTTGTAGTTACTTTATATTAATATGTAAGAAGTGTGACGAAAGGTTTACTATACTTAGAGATTATCAAGAGGGTAGTCATCTATCAATGGCAGAAAAGAAGGTAGCTTATTGCCCATTCTGCGGAAGGAAATCCAAGCCTGAGCTATGGACTGAGACGAGGAGAATATTGCGAGATGAAATAGAAAAAACAAAAAAGAGGTGATGCTATGAGCATACCAAGAAAGTTAGAAGGCAGCTGGATACGGCATTACCTCGAGTTCACAAAGGGAATGGAGTCACCAGAGATATTTCATTTCTGGGTAGCTATATCTTTGATAGCAACATCGCTTGGTAGAGACGTTTACCTAGACCGTGGATATTTTAAGCTCTATCCAAATATGTTCATAGTTTTATTAGCTGAGAGTGAAGAGTGTGCTAAGTCCACTGCAATTAAGATAGGTGTGAATATGATATTGAGAGCAGATGAAATGGAAGGATACCCAGCAATCTTTGCACAGAAGGCTTCCCCTCAAGCCTTAGTAGAAACTCTTGTGGATGAAACTGGAGTGCCTGATGCTGACATGGTGATTACTAAGAATGCTGAAGTGTACATTACTTCATCTGAGTTGTCTGTATTCTTAGGGAAGAAAGAAAAGAATGAAGAGCTATTAACCATGCTCACTGACTTATATGATTGTCCAGATAAGTGGGCATATAAGACTAGGTTTAAAGGATGGGAACAAGTAGTGAATGTCTGCCTCAATATGGTTGCAGGTACTACTCCAAAGTGGCTTAGGTTGACTATTCCAAGTGATGCTGTAGCTGGTGGATTTGTATCTAGATTAGTATTCATTTATGTTAACCATACAGATAGAGAGTTCCCACATCCAGAGTATGGTAAAGCTGAAGAAGAACTCAGGCTAAAGTTGATACATGACTTAAGTCTAATTAGAAGGATTAAAGGACCTTTTAAGTGGGGACCTGGGGCAGCGGACTGGTACTCAGAGTGGTACAGTATTAATGCCCAAAAGTTAAAGAAGTCTCCAGAACTATATATAAGAAGGAAGAAGGACTTAGTCTTAAAGCTAGCTATGTGTGTGTCTGCATCTAAGTCAAGTGATAGAATAATAGGTATTGACGACCTACAATCTGGAGTTAATGCCGTAAATAAAGTGGAGGAGTATCTACCTATAGCTATAGCTTTAATTTCATCTACTACTATGGGTGATGACACTAGGAAAGTACTTGAGATTTTGAGGAGAGATTTGAAAGCAAACCATAGTGATTTGTTGCGGAAGTTATGGCACGTGATAGATGCAAAGAGGCTGAGTGAGATAATTCTAACATTAGAAGAGTCAGGACTTATAAAGACAGAGTACATTTCTGAGTCAAATGCGAAGTGGTACGCATACGTAGGTAAAGATAAGAAGGTATCCTCATCAGACTTAATGGGTGAGATACCTTAGTTGTAAAGTCAATAATTGATTTTATGGCGACTACAAAATATGAAAGGAGGTGATATGATGAACGAACCAAAAACTGCTTGTGAGAAGAAGGAAAGTCCTGTTGAGAAAGTAGATAGCAAGACTGCGGAACTAAGGGCAGTAGTCTCAGAAATTTTTGAATTGTCTAATAACATAGAGACTTTTCTATTGGGACCACGTGCTGTAGGTTCTGTGGAAAGAAAAGAAAAGAAGGAACCAGTTGGCTGGTGCCAAGCCCATTGGGATGACTTAGACAACATACATGATATGCTAAACTATACAATGGATTGCCTAAGGTCAGTAAAAAGTTCATGTAAATAGAAAGTAGGGAGCACTAGAGATTTTGTTGACTCTAGTGCTCCCCCCGCTCTAGGGAAAGGAGTATAGAAAGCCTAGAGCTAGCCACGTCTTTTTCAACGGGCAGTTGATAATGTAGGAAGCATATCTGATGCCTTCATACCTATATCTTGTCTGTATTGTAACCACTCTATACTCAAGTTACTTATAGTTCTATATGCCCTTCTCCTACACTCCTTTATAGTATCTCCTCTTGCTGTTACAGCTCCTATAATTCCTCCAGTAATTTTCCATCTCCCCTTTTCATCCTTGTTTACTTCTCTAAGCCATATATGCTTAGCGTTTCCTTCACAGTATCCCTTTACATCTTTGTTAAAGGACTCAAAAGGAGGACTAGAATATGGATATGGAGGAACTGAAATTCGTACTGCAATAGAGTATTCATATTTACAGTATCTTATATTCTTTTTCCCTCCATTGAATATTTCAACTAATGTCCTACCTACTTCTTCTTGCATCGACTCTAGTATAGCATATATAGAGTCAGTTCTAAAGTGTGGATATATATTTGTAACTTTATCCTCAATGCAATTAACCATTATGAAGCCCCTGAAGTTGACACTCCTCAAGCAAGACTTCAACTTCCATAGAGTATCTATGAATATCTTTGGTGACTCATTAAATATTCTAACAGTACTTCCCATAATGCAAGGGTAACCCTTATCTCTATCCATGAAGTAAGTATCATCTACTATCCCAAATATAGGATATACAAAGTCTATCCCATTAAACCAGCATCCAATAGAATACTGGTACTCCTCCTTATCTGTAGTAGACATACCAGAAGCAATCTTTATGGTCTCTTGATACTCTTTTGACTTCTCCATAAGTAGAGTAAATCTTGATATCCCTATCCCTTCCCCATTACACCTTATTGGGTCTAATGGAGCATCACTTATTAGTAATGTACCACCAGTAGTCATATACCCCTTATTGACTTGGTGCCCTTCCTTCTTTAGTCTATCCCCTAAAGAGAATAGACTATCTCTCGTGTAACTTAAAGCAAATCGCATAATCTCCTCCTTTACTTTTATTTGCTCAACATAAGATACGGCATTATTCTATCCTTGATAGCGCTCATATCTTTATACCTTCCACTCTCTACCATAAGTTGTATAGCTTCTGTGATATCACCTCCAGTTAATAACTTGTCTATATCATCATCTATCTTTTCCTTGGCATAATCTTTCTTACCTCTGAACTCATATAATTTCCTAGCAACTTCCCCATATATCCTTCCTATAGCTAACTGCCCATACAACTCATTTATCTGTTTAGGATTAAGTGTTCTTACAAACTCCATCTTATCTTCTGTCCTGAGTGTATTAAAACTAGTAGCTCCTATACTTGAGCCTCGTCTTACCCAAGTTCCTGTAAAGTACATAAGCTTCTGTAACCTAGTCTTAGTTTCATTCTCTGAGTCCATGAACTGGTCGAACGGAGTCCAAGACCATAAAGCATATTCAGCAGCATCTTTTATCTTATCTGGTACTGGAGAATTCGGGTTCACTATCTGTTTGTTCTGCCAAATACTATAATTGATTAGAAGTTCTAGTGATGTTCTCATAACAGGCTCCATCTTGTTTCGTAGTGTCTGTAATGGTGCAGTTCCCCAACCTACATAATCTCTCATATACCTAAGTAACGGCATTACTACGTAAATTTCTCTTCCCTTATTATCTTTCGTTCCAGTGTCTATATCAAGCTTGTGCCCTGGTTCATTCTCAAGTGCCCATTTACCAGTGAAAAGTTTGTTGAGTAGGTTAGTTAACATGAATAGACCAAACATACCCTTAATTAGATGCCTAATGTAGTGAGGAGCCATTGCTTGTATATCTGCTGGGGACATTTCCCTTCTTGTAAGTGCTTTAATAGGAATGATGTTACCAAAAGTACCCATAGCTCCTGTTAAAAGACGTAAGTTAGATATAGTCCAGTTTCTTGCGAGGAAGAAGTTGGATGCTACGCCCCATTCAAAGTTACTAAAGTATCTCTTTGGTAGAGTTCCAAGGAGGTCGTTGGTAAACGCAGCGGACTGTATAGGGGTAAGTCCCTGTTTCCTTTTTAGAGCATAGGTATATAACTGGGCATTTCTAACTATTGTAGTCCATAAAACACTATCATTCCAAGCAAACAACTTCCCTACACCTTTCGTAATA
>Ga0180008_1001032_pt1 | contig 19040 bp, 18 predicted proteins | sample MM_PW_MetaG_FD_121121 | JGI IMG/M metagenome (GOLD analysis project Ga0180008, IMG submission 121121) | Groundwater microbial communities from the Aspo Hard Rock Laboratory (HRL) deep subsurface site, Sweden - MM_PW_MetaG | ecosystem: Environmental > Aquatic > Deep subsurface > Groundwater...
AGATACTTCAGCCCATTCGTTGCCTCCTGAACTGCTCCGAAGTGCTTCCGGCCGGAGCGACAGTGGCCGGGTGGGATTCGCACCCACTGAACTCATACGCCTTGTCAGGGCGTACACAACAACCCGGTCGAGAACGTCATCCGGCCGATCGCGGTGGGTAAGAAAAACTGGATGTTCACCGGTTCGGAGCGCGCCGGCCGCCGTGCCGCCGCCATCCAGAGCCTGCTGGCCACCGCCAAACTGAATGGCATCGAACCCGCCGCCTGGCTCAAGGATACGCTGGAAAAACTACCCACCTGGCCCAACAGCCGGATCGATGAGCTATTACCCCTCGGCGCCTCAACCCGAGTAAAGGTGGGGCGGCTGGACGCTTACGAACGAGGAGTTCGGTACCAGCCAGTATCTGATTGACGTTTTCCAGATCGGGGTTGGCTTCCAATACCAACCCCAACGCCCGTGGCGTCGCTACCACCCCTTGGGACAACAAGATCGACTCAAGGGTCTCGCCTGACACGACGGTGTGGTTGGCCAGGGTTAAGTCAATCTGTCTCTCTCGCAGCTCGCTAGGCAAGCTAACTAAACCGTAGCTGTCACGGACCGAGGCCGGCCCTAGTTGCTGGGCCTGGACATGCGCCTGAGCAAACCCCAGGACTAAGGCAAGCATGACTCTACTGCGCATGAAGCACCTCCCTGTTGAGGCAGAGCGTTTTCCCAGATACCAGACTGAGGATAGTCGCCCCGCTATACATGTCACGCCCTATAGCCGGCGGATAAGGTTCGTAAACGCCACCAACTCACGAGCCCTACAGCAGGACAACGGGGACTAAGCGGGCATGATCGAATGCGCTTTGCTTAGCCCAGTCATACCTTCTGCCCGTCATCCTCCATGCATGTTCGCTGGTGTTACCAGCAGCATGCCCAGGCAGTCGAGACCTTCGAGACTGCGGTGCGGTTCATCGCACTGGTTGCTTTGTTACTCCAGCGCATGTCGCGCCATCCACCCAACCCACGAGGGACATCCTCCCTTGCGGGCGGGAGTCCCTTTTTCATCAAGGAGTCTCCAATGGATACCCAAGCCATCCGCGCACAAATGCCCGTTCTGGTCGCCGGTCATGTACCCCGCAATGTCCGCACCTTCAAGTTCAAAATCTTCGACGGACAACCCAAGGTCTCGACGTGGGGCTTCCACATCGACCCCAAACCGTTCGAGGGCAAGGTGATCGCCGACACCGGCGACGCCATCGTCGTCAAGATCGGTCGGGCCGAATTCGCCGTGCTCGATCGCGCGCTGGTGACCGAAGTGCCTGTTGAGGGTGCCAAGGTGCAGGTCCAGCCGTATGCCCGACGCCGTTTCGACGGTCTGCGCGCGGACACGCCGGAAGAACTCACTGAGTACGCTGCTGACGGCACGCCCTTCACCCTGCAGACGCATGTCCTCGGTTCAGCACCCGCCAAACTGCCGATCCCACAGCCGCGCTGCCCGGAGCTGCAGGAACTCATCAACCAGCTCGAACAACTGCCTGCTCCCGATGGTTTTCGCCGCGTCACCCACTTGCTGGTGGATGCCGGTGCACGGGACTTTTCCGTTATCGATCCGCTACCCGAGGACATCATCAAGACACCGCCGACGATCAGCTTCACCGTTGCCACGGAGAAGTTCCAAGGGCAGGTCACCCTGCTGTACGACCGCGCCGATGACCTTTATGTGATCGAGCTGAACCGCGATGGAGAACTCGTCGAACGCATCGACAAAGTGTTCTTCGACTCGCTCGGCGAAACGCTGGAGCAATTGATCGACGACGGTAGTTGGCGGCGCATCCGCGTGCAGTGCCTGTCTGGAAGCAAGCCCACCCTGCACTGACCGTACCGCTTCTCGCCCTTGCGGCGAGAAGCCCCTCATCCGTAAATCAGGAGATCACATCATGTCTCTACGATTCAAAGGTGCGGACCTGCGCCCCGTGCTTGCCGAAGCGGTTGCCAACCAGTGCCGCGTGGTCCTGGCCAAAGACCAGGGCGTGTACTTCCTTGCCGAGCGCGGCGAACGCCGGCCCGATGGACGTCAGGCACTGATCGCCTACGCGGTTGGCTGCAATCCAGATATCGATCTATTCGATGACTGGTGGGAGTTGGCCCTCGCCGAGCTTGGCGGCGATGACTTCGGCGAGCATTTCAACCCAAAATCCACGGTGTTCACCCGTATCCTGAGCAGCGAGGACGACCTGGAGCTGTACGCTACCGCCACCCACCTGTCCATCAAGCCAGTACCGACGACGTCAGGCGGCAACTGACCCTCTCCTACCACAGCCCCCGTTCGCGGGGGCTTCTTCTGTTCGCACCGCCCCACGATCGTGCACGCGCCGTCTCCAGGCCGCACCAGCCCCCTTCGCTGGCTGACGCCGGCCTGCCCTAGGAGACGTCCGCATGCGCGACCCGTTCAAGATCGACCACCCCACCTGCATCAGGTTCAACGGCGGCCGCACCGTGCCTACATGCTCTGGTGCGTGCTGCAGACCAACAACGGATTACCCACGGACACCATGGTCTGTTTCGCCAACACCGGCAAGGAAGTAGAGACCACCTTGTGCTTCGTGCGCGACTGCGCCGAACGCTGGCAGGTGCCCATCCACTGGCTGGAATACCGGATCACGGAAGCCGGCTTCACAGTGGTTGATTTCGACACAGCCAGCCGTGAGGGGAACCGCTCTAGGCGCTGATCCGCAAGCGCCAGTACCTGCCGAACCCGGTGGCCCGCGGCTGCACCACCAGCCTGAAGATCCGGCCAATGCACAAGTTCGGGCGCGAGTTCGGCTGGACCGAGTGGGACCAGTTCATCGGCACCCGCGCCGACGAACAGCGCCGCGTCGCCAAGATTCGGGCTCGCGGCCATTCCACGGAGTCTGCCAACGAACTCATGTGCCTGCCGCTGGTCGACGCCGGCGTCACCGTATGCGACGTGACCGCCCTCTGGCAGGCCCAACCCTTCGACCTGGAGCTGCTGATCGTCAACGGCCGCACGCTCGAAGGCAACTGCGACCTGGATTTCCTCAAGCCCCTTGATCAGCGCCTGGCGCTGATCAAGGCCAGACCAGAGGCGGCCGACTGGTGGGCGCGCATGGAGGCGCTGAACCTCGCCAGTAAGCCCAGCGGTGCCCGGTTCCGCGCCGACTGCCCCAGCTATGCAAGCCTGGCGCGCTTTGCCGCCAGCCAAAGTGATCTGTTCGATTCCGCCGACGAGCCCATCTCCTGCCATTGCAGCGATCGACGAATGCGATCACCCGCCATTGCCTATTCCCCCTGGCCGAGGGATTCGCGTAGCGCCAGGCTAACCCCATGTTCCGCTGACGTCGTCAGCGACATGCCAGGCAGCTTCGGTCTTCAAGGCTGCCCACGGTTTCCGCCGTGTGACCGACCCCGTTCGCACCGCATCCCTCGCGCGAACGACTACCGGATTTCCGGTGGTGGATGCAGATGTTCCTCAACCCACCGCGGGGTTACGCACCTCCCCGCTCTGGGTCGGTGTGTCTCCGTGTTCTTGTTCCCAAGTCAGGAGATTCACCATGACCAGCACTACTTCCAGCCCGAAGTCGTACTTCGACATCCATACCTCGGGCATCGGCTACATCCAGCGTGTCCGCGAAGTACCGGTAAAGGGTGGCCGCAAAGCCACTTCCTTTCTCGCATGCACCGTGGCAGCGCTCGTCGGGCCTGCACAAAACCCAACCCGGCGCTACTTCGACGTGCGAGTTTCCGGCGCCGAAGCCAAGCAACTCGTCCAGCCCTACATCGGCATCGATGATCCCCAGCAACGGCCGCTGGTTCGCTTTCGTCTCGGCGACCTGTGGGTCGATCCATTTCGTCGGCCCTCGGGCGATCCGGCAGCCAGCATGAAGGCCCGGCTACTCAAGGCCGAGTTGCTGGAACGCAGTGCCCTGGACGAAATCGAGTATCACGAGCTGCTGACCCGCGGTATCGGCTACTTGAACAATCCCAGGATGATCCCGAACGGCGGTGATCCATTTCTGTCCTGTTCCATCACAGCCCTGGCCGGCCCGGTCGACGATCCTGAGTATCGCTATATCGAGACCACCGTCGCCGACGACAGCGCCCAGCACCTGGTGCAGCGCTGCATTCAGGCCGTTGAAGCGAAGAAGAAGGTGCTGCTGGCCTTCACGCTCAACGACATGAAGACCGAGGCCTATGTCCGCAGCAAAGGCGAGCACGCCGGTGAAGTGGGCGGCAGCCTGAAGTCAAAGCTGATGCGCATCGGCCTGATCAAAGTCGATGGTGTACAGGTCTATCCGCTGGAATCCGCAGCGCCCGCTCACGAAGACGCTCCCGCGTCCGATGAGACGGTTCACGCCGAGGACGACACCGGTGGTCCACAACTCACCGCCCCTACTCAGGCCCCTGTCGAGGAGCCCGCGCGGGTGGCTTCGTTCTGACCCGCAGGGCCTATCCCAGGCCCTGCCCTTCCTCCCTCGCCTCCATGTCCCGGCACCTCGGTGTCGGTGGCATACGCTCCACCTCCCGTCATCGCCCCACCCGTCGGGGCTGTCTTCATCCCATGCAATCACAGCTGCCGGCCTTCGAGCCGCACATGCGATTGCTGCCATCCTCAAGGAGAACGACCATGCAACTCGCCTCTCGTTTCGCTCCCCGCTCGCCGTTACTGCGCGCTGATCATCCGCTGTCCGATGAGCAGATTCGCGCAGTGGCACCGTCGATTTTTGCGGACACCCCGCATGAAAGCCGGTCCGAGCGATACAGCTACATCCCCACCGCGTCGGTACTTGCCGAGCTGCGCGGGGAAGGTTTCCAACCTTTCATGGTGTGCCAGACCCGCGTGCGCCACGAGGACCGCCGCGAATTCACCAAGCACATGATCCGCCTTCGCCACGCCAGCCAGATCAATGGCAACGAAGCGAATGAAATCATCCTCCTCAACTCGCACGACGGCACCAGCAGTTACCAGATGCTCGCCGGCATGTTCAGGTTCGTCTGCCACAACGGCTTGGTCTGCGGTAACACCCTCGCCGATGTCCGCGTGCATCACAAAGGCAATGTCGCCGAGCACGTGATCGAAGGTGCCTACGAGGTCCTGCATGGCTTCGAGCAGGTGCAGGAGTCGCGCGACGCGATGCGCCTCATCACCCTGGATCAGGGCGAGCAGGAAGTCTTGGCCCGCTCTGCACTGGCGCTCAAGTACGACACGCCCAACCAGGTGGTGCCGATCACCGAGGCGCAGGTGCTGATGCCCCGCCGCGTCGATGACCGCGGCAGCGACCTGTGGTCCACCTTCAATCGCATTCAGGAGAACCTCGTCAAAGGCGGTTTGAATGGACGCAACACCCGTGGCCGTCGCCAGAGTACCCGACCGGTCCAGGGCATCGATCAGAACGTGCGGCTCAACCGCGCACTGTGGATGCTCGCCGAAGGCATGCAACAGCTGAAGGCCTGAGGCCACGCGGACTCCGCCCCTGGCGGGCGTGGTCCGCTGTTTCTCTCATTCAATGGATGCCCCGCATCCTCACCCTCATCGCAAGGAGATCCGCCATGGCCGCTTCAGCCGCCCAGCAGCTACCTGCATCATCCATCGTCGTGCCCGGCCAGCTCACGCTGCGCACCATCCACGGCCGCAACGGGCCGTTCAACGTCGGCCGCCTGGTCACGCCCATTGGCAAGTTTGCCGTCAAGGACGCGGAGCTGGAGCAGTACCCCGAAGGCAAGTACGACGGGGAGTTCATCATTCGCTACATCGACTCCAAGGCTTATCCCACCTGTGACGGCATGCGCTTCGAGATCCGTGCCAGTCTGGACGGAATGACGCTCTCGGGCATCGACAAACTGAGCAAGGCCGAGGCCCATGCCTTCGCCACCCAGGAAGTCGATCCACTGGACGAAGAACTGGCCGCGCATTCGCTGACACCGGCGGCACCGCCAGAACCAGAGTCCGTTCCCGTACGGGCATCGACGGACCCACTGATCGATACCAGGCCCTTCGGCGTGGATGCACCCGCCGCTGCGGCCGCTGCCTCCAGCAGTCCCGACAGCGACGATGCCGCCTTGTTCGGCCTGCTGTGGCCGCTGGGCGAGTCGGTGAAACTGGACTCGACCATCGACCGCCGCACGCTGCGTGTACAAATCGCGCGCCTGGGTGTACTGGGCTACGGGCTCGACTTCAAGTCGCAGCAATGGAACCGGCAGCCTGACCAGCAGGCCGCGTGACCTTCGCCACATAGCATCAGGGCTTTGCGTCACCCCTCACAACCTGGACTCAGAACCAGTTTCATCATCCACCCCACGGGGCAACGCCTGCCCCTGCGGCCGGTGTTGCCCCTCACTTCATCGAGGACATCACCATGCCTGCCCCTTCATCGCCTGCCACGCTGTATCGCGTCGACGAGTGCGCCGACCTGATGGCCGACGCCTGCATCCGTGACGAACAGGGAAACATGATCTTCATCTCGGTCTGGGCGCGGGATACCGCTATTCAGCAGTTCCTGGCCCGGCTGACCTTGAGCCGCGACGAGGATGGGCTGGACTCGTTCCACCTCATCACCGAGCAAGGGGGCAGCGTCCCCGTCTTCATCGGTACGGTCGAGCGTTTGGAAAAACGCCTGACTCGCGCCTATCGCCGCACGCTGTTCGGCTCGATGGTCAATCTCTGGCTATTCGACCGACGCTGCCTACGCCCCGACAAGAGCACGGCCAGCGCACTGGCGCTGCTGCCGCGCTCGGTAAGCGATCCGACGTCACGCCTGTGGCAACTGGTCAGGGACACTTGTCCGCTGCCGTTGCTGGAGCACTGGCAAGCCCCTGTGCTGACGCTGCTGCGCGATCACAACATGCTCCAGGATCTGCCGGTGGCTCTCGGGCCACTGCGCGGATTACGCCTGCAGTTGGACGTTCCAGCGCTGACCGAAGCGCTGGGCAAACTGATCCGTCGCGGCGTACTCACCGCCTACCCGCCACAGCAGCCGGTAATCACCGATCTGCCGCTGCAAGCCGTGGCTTGATGCACCTGCGCGAATGCGTGCGCCCCGCGTGTTCGCCCCCTTCATCCCCGCCAATCAGGAGACTCCCATGGCCCTCATGCTCCCCAGGCTCGCACGGAATTTCGCCAAGAACGGCTACTACCCGACCGACGAAGCCACCCTCGAACGAGCGCTCAACGCACTGATGCCCAGCGATGGGCCTATGTGCATTCTCGATCCTTGCGCCGGCGAAGGCGTCGCCATTGCAGAAGCCGCGCACGCCCTCGGGCGTGATCAGACCACCGCCTATGCGGTGGAGTACGACCTGGAACGCGCAAACCATGCACGGCAGCTGGTCGATCACTGCATCCAAGGTGATTTGATGGATGCGTTGATCACCCGGCAGAGCTTCGGCCTGCTGTGGCTCAACCCGCCCTATGGTGACTTGTCGAAGGATGCCAACGGCACTATCGGCTACGACGGCAGAGGCCGCGCCAGGCTGGAGAAGCTGTTCTATCAGAAGACGCTGCCGCTGCTGCAGTACGGCGGCATTCTGGTCTTCATCGTGCCGTCCTACGTACTCGACCCGGAGCTGGTCGGCTGGCTCACCCGGCACTTCACCGACCTGCGCATCCACCGAGCGGTGGACACGCAGTTCAAGCAGGTCGTGGTGTTCGGCCGCCGTATCCGTCAGCGCGAGCTGTTCGGCGACGAGGTGAAATCCATCCGCACCCGGCTGCTGCAGATCGGGCATGGCGAACTCGATGTGCAAGAGCTTCCAGCCGAGTGGCCGCTGCTCCCCTACATCGTCCCCGCTGCAGCGGCCGAGCCCGAGCACTTCTATCGCATCAGCATGGAGCCGGCGCAGTTCGCCGAGGAAGTGCAGCGCCTGCAGGGCCTATGGCCGTCGTTCGAGACACATCTCGGTGCCGCGCAGCAGTCCTTGCGTGCCCCGGCGCGAGCCTTGTCCCACTGGCACCTGGCGTTGGCCCTCGCGGCTGGCGCGATCTCTGGTGTCGTGCAATCCAAGAGTGGCCGCATCCTGGCCGTCAAAGGCGATACCCACAAGCAGAAAAGCACCAGCACGGAATACCGCGAGCGCGACGACGGCTCCATCGCCGAGACGCGCATCCTCACTGACAAGTTCGTGCCGGTTATCCGTGCCTGGGACCTGTCCCCCGACTCGGCCACGCTGGGCCGCATCATCACCATCCACTGATCCCATTCGGCGCCTCGGCGTCCCAGTGTTCCATTCCACAGAAGGCGCAACGCCTTCGTTTCGCGTCTGCGCCAGCGGCCTGGCCGCTGGCACACACCTCGTTCAACTGCCCAGAACAGCGATCTGATCTGACGGCAGGCAATGGTCTTTATCCACCCAATCGGGACATGGCTCCCGACGGGGCCGTGTCCTGAGCATTCTATCCAAGGAGCACATACCCCATGGCACATCCACCAGCGCCCCTGCTGTTCACGATAGGCACATTGATCTTCAGTCCCGGCATCGACCGTCTCATGCGAGAAGGCCGTCTCGATCCCCTGCCGTACTTCCAGCGCCACACCCGTGGCGATTGGGGCGACGTCAGCGATGCGCAGTGGCAAGCGAACAACGCCGCCCTGCAATCGGCTGCTCGGCTCGAATCGGCCTACGTGGTTCGCCGTGAATTGAGCCTCTGCATCGTCACCGAGGCAGACCGCAGCGCAACCCATATCGCGCTGGCGTCCGAGCACTGACTCGGCCGTTAGCGTTTTTCTCCTCCCCCGGGGCATGTCACCGCCCCTGGGCGGGTGCATGCCCCATTTTCCTTGGAGCATCACCATGTCCCTCGATCTTGAAACCCTTCCCGATACTGCCGTGCAGGGCGACCTGCTCGATGCGGCGGACGCCCCTCATACGCTCAGCCTGCAGGACTTCGTGTCCGAGTTCGGCGACGAGCTGCTCGACTCTCTCAACCGCGCCAACCCACCGGTCTACGCTGGCCAGGCGCGGGCGCATCGACAGATCGTCGTCGCCGGCCTCAAGCGGCAGTTGTTCGCGGCGCAAGCCGATGTGGTCCACGCCGTCGCTGAGCTGTTGATCGACCGCGGCGAACGCGCGGCCATCGTCAACGGCGAGATGGGTTGCGGCAAGACGACGGTAGGCATTGCCACCGCCGCCGTGCTCAACGCCGAAGGCTACCGCCGTACTCTGGTGCTCTCCCCGCCACACCTGGTGTACAAGTGGCGTCGAGAGATTCAGGAGACAGTGGCCGGTGCCAAGGTCTGGGTGCTCAACGGCCCGGACACGCTGGTCAAACTGCTGAAGCTGCGCGAGCAGTTGGGCGTATCGCCACAGGGTCAGGAGTTCTTCGTCCTAGGCCGAGTGCGGATGAGGATGGGCTTTCACTGGAAGCCGGTCTTCACCCAGCATCGCACGCGCCACGGCGACGTAGGCGCATGCCCTGACTGCGGCCAGGTCATCACCGACCTCGACAGCGAGCCAATCAATCCGATCGAACTCGAAGCCGAGGAATACCGCCGCAAGTGCAGTCAGTGCGTCGCCCCGTTGTGGACGCTGATTCGCCCCAGAAGGCTGTCCGCCAGCGACCAGTCCTCTGCCGTGCTCAAAGCGCTGAAACGTATTCCCACCATTGGCGAGGTCACCGCGCAGAAGCTGATGCAGACGTTCGGCGATGCCTTCCTCGCCTCGATGCTCGGGGACAATATCCACGAGTTCATCAACCTGATGGATGGCAACGGCGAACTGGTCTTCTCGGACCGGCAAGCCCAGCGCATGGAGCGTGCGATGTCGTCGATGGAGTTCGGTTTTGGCGAAGGTGGTTACCAGCCATCGGAGTTCATCAAGCGGCAGCTTCCCCAGGGCACGTTCGATCTGCTCATCGCCGACGAAGCGCACGAGTACAAGAACGGCGGCTCCGCACAGGGCCAGGCCATGGGGGTGTTGGCAGCCAAAGCACGCAAGACGCTGCTGCTCACCGGCACGCTGATGGGCGGCTACGGCGACGATCTGTTCTACCTGCTATTCCGCGCCTTACCTGGGCGGATGATCGAAGACGGCTACCGGCCGACCAAGAGCGGCAGCATGACGTCGGCAGCAATGGCATTCATGCGCGACCATGGCGTGCTCAAGGACATCTATTCCGAGAGCATGGGCACGGCGCACAAGACGGCCAAGGGCCGCAAGGTCTCGGTGCGCACGGTCAAGGCGCCGGGCTTCGGCCCCAAGGGCGTGTTGCGCTGCATCCTGCCGTTCACCGTCTTCCTCAAGTTGAAGGACATCGGTGGCAACGTGCTGCCGCCCTACGAAGAGGAGTTCCGCGAGGTCGCCATGGATGACGAGCAGGCCAATGCGTACCGCAACCTGTCGTCACGGCTGAGCCAGGAGCTGAAACAGGCCCTGGCGAAACGCGATACGACGCTGTTGGGCGTGGTGCTCAATGTACTGCTGGCCTGGCCGGACACGTGCTTCCGCTCGGAGACCGTCACGCATCCGCGCACGCGCGAGCTGCTGGCGTTCGTCGCCTCCCAGTTCAACGAACTGGAGCTGATGCCCAAGGAGCGCGAGCTGATCGAGATCTGCCACAAGGAGAAGGCGGATGGTCGCAAGACCCTGGTCTACAGCGTCTATACCGGCACCCGCGATACCACGTCCAGGCTCAAGCTGTTGCTCGAACAGGAAGGCTTCAAGGTGGCGGTACTGCGCGCAAGCGTGGATGCCTCACGCCGCGAGGACTGGATTGCCGAGCAGTTGGACCGTGGCATCGATGTGCTCATCACCAATCCCGAACTGGTGAAAACCGGGTTGGATTTGCTGGAGTTCCCGACCATCGTGTTCCTTCAGTCGGGATATAACGTGTACTCGTTGCAGCAGGCCGCGCGGCGCTCATGGCGCATCGGTCAGAAGCAGCCGGTCAAGGTAATCTACCTGGGCTACGCGAGCACCTCGCAGATGACCTGCCTGAGGCTGATGGCCAGGAAGATCATGGTCTCACAGAGCACCTCGGGAGACGTGCCCGAATCCGGGCTCGATGTCCTCAATCAGGACGGCGACTCGGTGGAGGTGGCCTTGGCACGGCAGCTTGTTGCGAACTGATCGATGTGTCCATGCCGGCAGCCCTTGGGCTGCCGGCATCTTTAACCTCGATATTCAGGGGCGACGCGAGTGTCCGGTGCGCCGCAATTTTTTCAGGTGAGTGTCGATCTGGAGTCCTCGCTTGCATTGCCGTGGCAAATCACCGACTCGCCCCAAAGCAGCCGCTCGCGACAGGCTACAACCGGCCCAGACTGTGTAAAAACGCTTTGAGCGCCGAGAGCTGATCAATCAATGATCAAATCTGACGATCTCTCGTAAATTCCACGCAAGCCCGATGCGAAAACTTCTCCAGAATTCGCGTAGCAACGCGATCCGCAGAAATGCGCGGGAGTTTTTACACAGCCTGGGCCAAAAGCAGCCCGCCGGGACTGGCGGTTATCGACCCGGCCGGCCGGACTTTATTACTTTACCTGATCGAGACAATATCGGCAGTGATCTGCTGGATCCCTGACGGAGTTCCACCCGAGGACAATTTCTCGGCGACTTTTTCGGCAGACAGCTTAGTTTTGTAGCCCTTGGCATCACTTGGCTGATTTGAGGCTGCCATGCGCTTGCCGGTCTTGACGACATACAGACGTCTTGTACCAGGCTTCAACTCAAACCATACGATCCAATCGCCACCTGAGGCCTTTGAAGGATCAGGGACAGGCTCCCAAGACAATGAGCCATCGTCGTGCTCGATAACCGCTATAGCAAAGGCAAGCGCGCTACCACGCCGTTTCGCTGAGGCCCATGCTTGGGCTGCGGTCTCATAGCGCACCCTACTTTCCAAGCATGTGACCCAGACGCTCGGTGACGCATGCACAAGAAAACCTCCCTCTAAGCTACTTTCCACTGCGTAACCAATTATCTTGCCCATCTTAGTCTCGTCTAATAGTCCGATATGCCTTTTTAGATGCTACTGATTCGGCTCCAGCGCGTTGCCTTGGGTGAGTGAGCAAAAAACCTCCAACCCACGCCGTAATTTCGCCATCCCGATGCGGCTGGTCAGAGGAACGCGAACGTTAGTGTCCCATGGTGGCCGATAGCAACCCTTGGATTCAGTCCGCTTTCGACCCAGGCTGTGTCAAAAGACTGCATGGGATAACCTTGCACCACGAGTCAACCATGAAGGTGCGAACTGAACGATGGGTTTTGAACAACTAGCTGAGCTACGCGACCGCCTGCGGGCCGAAAAAGTGCAGGTAAAGACTGATAGTACGAAGCCGCGTATGCGGAAGCCTTCTCTTCAGACGAAGCCTAGCGAGCAAGATCCTGCGATGGAAGCGATCTGGCGATTGCAGAAGCACTTTCCATTGGCCTTCCCGGTCAATCCGGCCCCCAAGGCTCCGCTAAAGGAGGGCATTTTCAAGGATGCCGAGCAACACCTGGAGCTGCTCGGAATATCCAGCGAACAGCTCAAGCAGGGCATCGCTGCCTGGTGCAGAGGAAGTCGATACTGGGCGAGCATGACGGAGAATGCGCCGCGCTTGGACTTAAGCGGCCAGGCAGTTGGTATGGTGACGGCGGCTCAGGCGCTGCATGCGAAGCAGCAGGCTAAGCGACAGCGCGGACAAGCACGACGTAATCAGACAAAGCCGAAAGAGTGTATACAGGACAAGGCCGTCGTTACCCCTGTGGAACAGATTGTGGATTAACATCACTCGCGCTCGGCACCGAGTCGCCCAATCACTGACAAGGTGCGCGAGGCGATGATGAGGCGGTTCGAAGAGCGGCAAGTGGCCCGTACCGCCTGTCAGGTGTGCCCGCTGCTGGCCAAAAGTGGGTGGTCAGGCCGTGAAAATATGAAAAATAAATCAGTCCCCTTTTCCACTGTGCTCGGTTGGTGGAGGAGGGCTTTCGAGATAGCCCAAAGGCTAACTGCAAGCTCTGACAGAAACGCCCCAAAATTCAGGGTGGCAATTTGCAACTACTCCGGCTAGCGTAGCGATTGCCGGCATCCCTCGAAACTTGAAAACGGATTTTCTGCCATGTGGCATGACAACGAGACAGCGATTGATTACCTGAATTTCGGCGTAGTGGCTGATGCATGCGCGAGCATGCTGACGCGAGCTAATGGCGAGCCCATTTCCATTGGCGTGTCCGGCGGATGGGGAGCTGGTAAGTCGTCCTTGGTGAAGATGATTGCAGCTCGACTGAAGGCCCACTCCGAAGCTGCACCTGATAAAGACGACAAGCCGGGCAATACTTTCGTAGTCCTGACTTTTAATCCATGGCTGTACCAAGATTTTGAGTCTGCTCGCAGCGCTCTGCTTCAGATCGTAGGCGATGAGATTGTTCGACTTGCTAAAGAGAACGAGACCATAGCGGATAAGGCCGCTGAGCTATGGCGTCGCATCAACCTCCTCAGAATTGCCCAGCTGAGCGGTGAAGCCGCTCTGACATTAACGACAGGTATTCCAGTCGGTGCCCTTGGCAAAACCTTCAATAACATCACAAGTTTCTTCTCCTCGAAGGAAAAACCAGGTGAGGTAGATGTAGATTCTGAAGGGATCGCGTCGGCGGCCGATGGTTTGCTGAAGTCGAGCGAACCGTTCTCGATGCCGGCGCAGATCCAAGCCTTCCGAGATACCTTGGAAAGCCTCCTCGCGGAGCTTGAAATCACCCTGGTAATTTTCGTCGATGACTTGGATCGATGCCTTCCGCAAACTGCAATTTCAACGCTCGAGTCCATTCGCCTGCTGCTGTTCCTTCGCCGTAGCGCATTCGTCGTTGCGGCTGACAACGACTTCATCAAAGCAGCTGTAAAAGTCCATTTTGATGGAGCAGGAATCTCGAGCGACGTCGCTACAAACTACTTTGACAAGCTCATTCAGGTCCCGCTCCACGTCCCGCGACTCGGCCTGAATGAGGCCAAAGCCTATCTGGTGCTGCTCCTGCTTGAGCGAGAGGCCAATGCCGGTTCTTTCACTCGCGACCAATTCGAAAGCGCGCTCAAGCTCATTCCCGAGAGGCTGCGAAACAGTTGGAAAGGCGAGACGATCAACCAAGAGTTTCTCTACGACTTGGTCGGAAAAGACGAGGCACTTCGAGGCTTGATGAACCTCGCAGGAGGGTTGGCTTCACTTCTCCATGGCTCGTCAGCAGTCAATGCCAACCCCCGGCTTATGAAGCGCTTCCTAAACACGGTTTATCTGCGCGAGGCCCTTTCTGAGCCGCAGGGGATCAAGCTCGATATTGCGGCATTGGCGAAATGGCACCTTCTTGAGCGCTGTGATGAGTCACTTGCAGAAGCGCTAGCCGGTCAAGTGCACTCGGACAATGACGGTCGAGTGCAGATCCTTGCTGAGGCAGAGGGTGCGGCCGCAAACCAATCTGGTTTGCCCGAGCCCTTCAAGGACAACCCCTTCACCCGGCAGTGGCTTCAGTTGCCGCCTGCATTAGGTACCGAAGATCTACGTCCACTGCTTCACCTGAGTCGTGACTCGGGCACTCGTGACTTCGGTGATGACAACATGACGCCTGACTCAAGAAAGCTCCGTGACGCTCTAAAGGCCGCAACTAGTGGGCATCAATCCCTCACAGATCTTATGAACAAGGTCGGGCCTGATCAGACTGCGCTGGCGATGACCAAGGCGTGGCAGAACTGCAGCACTACGCGTACCTGGAGGCGCAACGAAGAAATCGTGATGCTCATCGAGTGCTCCAAGGTCTTTCCAGAACTCGGTAAAAAGGCGGCTAGCTTGTTGGACCAAGCGCCTCTAAAGCAAGTCGGCCCCGGCATCATTCCTACCTTAGGTGCTCAACCTTGGGCGCGCGAGGTCCTGGAGCGCTGGAAGGATCTAAACGAACTGACCAGGCAAACTAAGAATGCGATTGTGAACCTAGGGGCGAAGAGCTGATGGGCACTTCAACATCCAGTAGTGGCGGCCGTTCAGGCTCTCCATTTGACCCAGAATGGCTTGCTCCAGATGGCGCGATACCCAGCAGCTCCGGTGGTGGCCCCCAATCTGACTCTGATCAGGATGGGGCCGGGGGAGCTCCTGCCGGTGATGCACCTGCGGCAACCGAGAACGTTATCGCTCCGGATCGTCGTTTTGGTCCTGCTCGCTCGCAACTGGGTTCTTACCTCGGAAATGGCAACCGTGACGATCTCCGTGGTGCGACCCGGAGCATGGTGTCAAAAGGGATGGGAGGAGCAAGCCGCGCTGCTTCTACCATGCGTGGCACAGCCAGAGGGGCTGGGGCTCTCGGCCAGTTCCTGGTAGCTGCTCGCGAGGGCACCGACCAGCGAGTGACGGACTGGGTAGCGCGTTGCCGGTCGGCCAATCTTTCCGCTTCTGACTTGGCGCTTGAGGTCCTGAAAGAGGTCATCTCAGGTTCCGGCAGCATTGACGAAGAGTCTCTGCGTGACGCCGGCACTGAGGCGCTAGCCAAGCTCTACGAGAATCATCCGGACGTAGATATTTTTGATCTGACAGACGCGCAAATTGCCGAAGTGATTGGGCTGACAATCGCTAACCAAATCTGTCAGCGCATCGATATGCAGCTCGGGCAGACCTACGAAAAACTCAAGCATGATCCTTCACTAATCCAAGAGCGCCGAGCCGACATAAGGGAATGGGTTTGGGCAGAGGTGCGGGTGGTCCTGGAGGAGAAGCAAGCCTCGCATGCGGACCCTAAGAGTTTGGCTCAGTCAGTCCTTCACTCCGCGTTGCAGGTGTTTGCCGAATGAACAAGGTTATGTGCTCCAAAGCGGAAAGGATCCCGCAGCAGCTGCAAGCAGACGAGCGAGTGTTTTCCTACTTCAAGGGAGCCAATCGTGGTGGCGTCGGCGCAATTGCCAACCGCTGGCATGGGTCATTAAAGCGAGCAGGATTTCGTCCATCGCCAGCAGTTTGGGATTTCGTCCAGTTCTGTCTCGCGGTCTGCAGTGCCGACCTGGCCAGCCCCAGAAGCACCAGTGCAGATGGATGGACCCGCACGATTCAACTCACAGTTGGGCTATGCGAGCCGCTACGTTGGGTTCCTCTCAAGCATCGTCTTGAGGAAATGCTCAAGATTCTGACCGGCGACTACTGGACCCTGATTTTCAATGACGCAGGGGTTGAGCCGCCCCAAGGAGATGGTGCCCATCTTCAGAACGACTGCGTGTCTTTGCTATCAGGCGGGCTCGATAGCCTGATTGGCGGCATCAATTTAGTCGCAGAAGAAAGACGCCCTCTGTTCGTTTCCCAGCTTGCGCATAAGGATTCGGAACGGCAGCGACGCTATGCAGAATTGCTGGCAGGCGCTGGCTCGCATTATCAATGGAGCCACGGCATCAGCTTCAAAGGCGCACGGGAGTCTTCGACTCGTGCTCGATCCTTGGCCTTCTACGCTTTTGCCGTGCTCGCCTCGACGAAGATCAATCTGCCAAGGCCACAGATCTACATTCCTGAAAACGGCGTTATCTGCATCAATCCGCCATTGGTACCCGGCCGAGTTTCGAGCCTGAGTACACGCACAACTCATCCCCTCTTCATAGGCATGCTTCAGAGCGTTCTTGAGGAGCTCGGGATATCTGTGGAGCTGGTATTGCCTTACCGCTTCCAAACCAAAGGCGAGATGATGCGGAGCTGCCTCGATCAGGAGAGGTTGAAAGAATTGGCTTCAGACTCCACAAGCTGCGGGCGCTTCAGGACTTATAATCGTCAGCACTGTGGTCGTTGTGTGCCTTGCCTGATCCGTCGAGCTGCGTTCTTGGCGTGGGGGCCCGGATCCGATGCCACCAACTATCGCTTTCCATCAGTAGTAGGCAGCGATAAGTCGGGCGGCCCTGATGACCCTATGGCAGTGGCTCTGGCTGTACTTGATGCCAAGCAGAGAGGGCTGGATCGATTCTTGGGTGGGGCACTGGCCTTTGCATCGATTGAGGAACGCCCAGACTATCGTCGAGTCCTGCAGCAGGGGCTTGCTGAGTTAGAAGCCGTTCTTGTTCAGGACCAATTGCTTTGATCGACTTTCATTGCCACGTAGATCTCTACCCCAAAGCTAGGGAAGTATATGCCGAGACACTGAGTCGCAATGCATTCACGTGGCTAGTAACTACGAGCCCGAAGGCTTTCCAGGCAACGAGCGCGGTGCTTGGTCACCACGAAGCAATGCTGATCAGCCCAGGCCTTCATCCTGAAATCGTCAGTGAGCGTTTCCAGGAGTTGGATCTCCTCATAGAGTTGATTGACGACGCCATTGCTGTCGGTGAAATCGGCTTGGATGGCTCCAAGCGGTTTGCCGCCAGCTACCTGAAGCAGAAGCAAATCTTCGCTACTGCCGTAAAGCGATGCCACGATATGGGCGGACGTGCGCTCAGCATCCATTCGAGGCAGGCCGTTCCAGACGTGCTGGCTTTACTTGGAGAGTTTCCTGACCACGGCATTCCGGTGCTGCACTGGTTCACCGGAACGGCCTCAGAGCTCAAGGCCGCTGCTGGGCAAGGCTGCTGGTTCAGCATTGGCCCCGCAGCTTTCAATTCCGCGGCTGGGAAGGCGCTAGCCAAGAAGCTTCCGAAGGATAGGGTCCTTCCTGAAAGCGATGGGCCTTTCGCGCAGTTGGAAGGGCGTCCGGTGATGCCCTGGGATTTCGACATTACCGCCAATCTGCTGAGCGAGGCTTGGTCAATGCCACGACTAGATGTTCGGCATCAGTTGCTGAGCAACGCTAAGGCTCTGCTGAACCAGATGGGATGCAAAGCTGCAGCAAACATCCTTACTTAATAGCCCCCTGATAGCTCTGTGCCGTGGTAACTGGACCAAGCTTTCACTGCATAGAAGGTGACTCTGATGTTTATGAAAAACCTGAGGTCTTTGCACGAGAGCATGAAGGCTCAAGCTAATGCATGCGGAGATGTAATTGAGCTACAACGTTTCAGAAGCGCACAGGGTGCGGCTGTATTCCCTCATCTTTTGGGCGAGCCCCTGGGGTAGTGCGAGCAATTCACAGGCACTGAATTTTGTGAGGGTCTTCATCATGCGATCTGACAGCCACTGTCCAGATTACAGGTCGCCCCTCCAGCGCCTCCACCACCGCGAGGAAATAGGCTTTATCCACCGCCGAAAGGGAGTGGCCAAGCACAGTCACGTGAGTGACTGACCTCAGGTCGGAGAAAAAGCCCGCGTTGAGCGTGATGATCTGCTCGCTTGGCTTAAAGGTCTGCTCGAAGTAGTCATCCAATCTGCCGAGCGCCTCCATTACCCGATGGTCTGCTGATTCCCCGTCGAGGCCTTTCTGAAGCGACGTACGCTCATCTGGAGTCCAGGCATGGCCCAGAATCAGTTCAGAGCCAGGCTCAGTGCCCTCACCATGTATATGCAGGATATTCTCTGCCGGGACGTCATAGAGCTTGTTCAGCGTGCTGGTGTAGTTGAAGGTCAGGTACAGGGCGTTCCTATCCAACGTACCGAGTAGCTGAATGGTTGGACTGCAGTCAGGAACTACGATGGATCTGATCCAATCACCGAATCGTGATTGCAGCGTTTTCGATAAACCGGTGGCGACCCGGTCAACTTCGTACTGGAAATCATGATGTCCCGCGTCGCTCCAATCCTCGTCGGCGTATGACGCAAGGAAACCTGTCAGGTCGGAGACGACGTTTTCGGTGTCCAGATCGGCCAGAGCAAGCTCTAAGTCAGACCAATCCTCATCCGCGGGAATATAGGTATCTACCCAGTTAAACACCTGCCGATCGACCATGCTCAGGAAGGCTTTGAAATGTTTGTACTGGGTAGGCAGGCCATGGTGGAGATCGAAGCCGTTGCCGATGACGTAGAGGGTTTGCGTATCCATCAGGGTTCCTAAAGGGAAAGTCGTCGTTGGTGATTTAGCAACCTATCTACAATGACGAAAGCAGGATAGAACTTTGATGTTCTTGTTGCTGCGGATTCCACGGTCATCTGGCCACCCATTCCATGAGCATCTGACCACCGATTCCACGGTGATCTGGCCACCCATTCCACGCGCATCCGGCCACTGATTCCACGGCCATCCGGCCACCCAAC